>OBLM01000001.1_pt1 | contig 116656 bp, 140 predicted proteins | sample 1519651 | NCBI WGS metagenome assembly OBLM01 (sample SAMEA3235158, study PRJEB22506) | soil metagenome
CTCGCAGCCCACGCAGCCCACGCAGCCCTCGCAGCCCTCGCAGCCCACGCAGCCCTCGCAGCCCTCGCAGCCCACGCATCCTCTAACCGCTTCGTGAGATCGTCCGCTGCCGATCCGGCTGTTTCTCCTGCGCGAAGTTTTGCGGCCACTTCCAGAGCGAGTGCCCTGATCTCCGCATCTTCGGATTGAAACACACCGTAAGATGGATCATCCATCAGCCACGCAAGGAACGGGAACTTGATCGCCTCTGTGTCTGCGCCTACTGGAATTACAGATAAGAATCGGATCGGGAAGGTCTGGCTATCGCCATTCGATTGCGCTTCGAACATTCCATCTTCTAATCGCGCGAGCCACGCAGGTAGCCCGAGTTCAGTTTCGTAAGCGGCATGCGTCCCGCTATGAATCGTGCAACCCACTGCGCAGCCCTTGCCGTTGTTCCAATATTCTCCGTGAATGATTTCGTCCTGCTCGTAGTGATATTGAGCACGACCAACATAGAAGTCTTTCAGTTCCTGGCTACCGTGGAAGGCAACCATCGGCACTGGTGGATTAGCCTGAATAGCGCGGACGCTCTCAGGTACCTCAGCGTAGGAGTTCATGATGATCCCCTTTCGTCTAACTGACTGGCTGACTCCTTGGCTTTGCGGCGCCGGTCGATTTCGATGTTAAAGTGCTTCTGGTACTCTGCATATTGAGCGTGCTTGGTGGCCAACTCCTTCTGCTCGCGAATCAACACGCAACCGTCGAACATACTGCTCAGAGCGGCGTCGCTTACGTCACCGATCTTTTTACCACCGTGTTGGGGGAAAACATCAGCCGGAACAACCCACTCCTCGGGGAGCGCCAAGTTCTCAACTGGCGCTATCGGCACGTTCTTCAGTTCTCGGCACGCTCTAATGTGCCCATCGGAGTTATCCATGTGGCAGACTTCGGGAGTGCAGTATTGAGGTTCACTTGATTGCTCCTGCCCCTGTTCCAGTTTTGCTTCGCCAACTACGCCCGCATCTTCGGGGTATGGCTGGTCGGAGACGGGCGGCAGTTCCCGCGCTGCTGGTGCTGCACCGAAGAGCATTGCGCTGGACCCCATCTCACGATTAATGATCGCCTGGTCGAATCGCGCTTGCGTCTCAGGGTTATCAGAGCGCCACGTCTGGACGACTCTAAAGCAGTAGATCGGTCCCTTTTTCAGCTCCTCGATCGTGTAAGAACGTCGAACTTTCGTGCCTATAACCATGAGCCGTGCCTTGGTCTGAGCGTATGACCGGATGAACTTTCGCGGGCCGGCTAGTTCTGCGTCCGCGTTGCGCTTTCCGAGCCGTTCCCGCTCTGCGCGGGCGTCTGGCGTAGCATTGGGAGGAAGATCAGAAAGCGCTTTTGTTAACTGCCGAGCGCGGATTTCATTAACCTCATCGGACCCCTCCCTCAAGTCGATCTCTTTCGTCTGCGGTGCCGCCGTCTTCCACGAGCCATCAACATCTTTGTAGCGACCACAGACGGTGATTTTCTGGCAGAGACGATCCTGATCCCTCTCATCCCCAAACTTTTCCACCCACGTCCACTGTGGAGGCCAGTCGAATCCCATCCCTGTTGCGAGATCGTCCATCACCGTCTTGAGCAGACCCTTCTTGGTCCTGCTGCCCTTGATTGGATAAATCTGTGTCCCGTCGAATCCGTCGTTGAAGTCCGTGACCTGGACGGGGGTAACAGAGACCGCATATCCCGGCGGCATGAGGGGCACTGAATTACCAAAAGGGGCGGCCACAAGCCCCGTTTGCTGATAGGCGTCGTCAATCCACTGCGATGCCTGATTCGGATCGGCCGTGCTGATGCTGCCCTTGTTGGGTAAGCGAGTCAGCGTACCGGAAACTACTCGGGCTAATCCCTGCTCCTTTGGTTGCGCTCCCTGAGTGGCGAGCGGTTGCTGTTGACTTCGATTCTGACTCATTGATGTGCTCCTTTGGTTAAGTAGTGTCTCTGGGAGTGCTCGGCTCCCGACTCAAGATTAGTGGCCGATTACTCGGCCGATTCGTTTTCAAGAAGCAATTCCCCGATAGCAGCAAAGCAGTGACTGCACAGACGAGCGTGAATATTAGAAGGACACGAGACTAATGTTCCTTCTTCGTAGCAGTCTATGCGGCTCCCCGTTTCTCCTTCAAAGCCGTTAAGAAGGAACTCCACGTTTCTTATTGCCTTACCTGGCTCAACGGGTGTCACCCGAAACTTCGTCGGCCCTAACCGCTCAACTTTCATCGTCCGCGCTCGCTTGGCGATATGCGCGCTCACGGAGTTGGCTCGCTCAGGCTTTATCACGGACTACCCAGCGACGGTGACGCGGGTTAGACGGTAGCCGCCCGATATCCCGTCGAGTTTGATTACCGCAGTGCCGCCGACCATCCAGGGCACACTGAGAACGGTTGTACGCCTCACTGTTCCATCGTCCATCGCGACATCAACCTCGGTGCCGACCGGAACGTTCCAGTTGCGGGCCAGTGCGATCTCCGCATCGTTAACGCGCTGCATTCTCTCTTCCCATGAATCGCTCATCGTTCCCTCACGGTCTCGAAGTAAGCCTGTAGTCCAGTAGGGCTGGCGACCACGGCGACGAGCTCTTCGCGATCCGCGCATCCAAATATCTGGCGCAAGCCCGCCATAGTGTCCGGGTTCTCCCATGACACTCGGGACGTAACACCGGAACCGGAAAAGTCGCCTCTGTAATCAACAATAACGCGGTCGCCTTCAATCCTTGTTTTCATCGCTCTCTCCTCCCAATCGTGAGGGCCTCGAACGCTAGCGTGGTTAAGCGAAAATCCCTCGTGAAGCGTTTGATGCGAATCTCGCGCACGGCCTGTTCTGCCTCGACCTCACGCGCAGCACGCACCGCGTCCATGTATTCATGATCGCCGGCCAACCGTTCAGCAATCGCGGCTTTGCGTTGAAGATCATTGGTGTATTTTAATTTGTCGCTGTCGGTTGTTTCTCGACCAACCTCGGCGGCAATGCGAGTCTCAATGGTGTCTGCGCGGCTGCGGTGCTCACGGATTAATTTCACGGTCGCCAGGAACGCCATCTCGGCGCTCTCGATCGCCTCTGACGCTTCGTTAGCCGCCTGCAGCAGTTCTTGTGCGGTTTGTTGGTGCGTTTTGAAACTTTCAAATGATGACTGTTCAGGCATTAACTCTCCCCTTGGACGATAACGCATCCTAATAGTATAGCCAGCACAGGGGAGCGGAATTAAGCTGCAACTTCTTCTGTGATGTCCAGCCACTTGCTGCCCGGCGTCTTGACGAGGACGCACGCCTCAACACAAATCTCTGCGCCAACAGTCAAGATGCGGTCGCGTTCAGCAGCAGCAGCAGCATAAGCAGCATCAGCAGCAGCATAAGCAGCATCAGCAGCAGCAGCAGCAGCAGCAGCATCAGCAGCATAAGCAGCATAAGCAGCATCAGCAGCATCAGCAGCATAAGCAGCATAAGCAGCATAAGCAGCATCAGCAGCATCAGCAGCAGCAGCAGCATAAGCAGCATCAGCAGCAGCATCAGCATAAGCAGCATAAGCAGCATAAGCAGCATCAGCATAAGCAGCAGCAGCAGCAGCAGCAGCATCAGCAGCAGCATAAGCAGCATAAGCAGCATAAGCAGCATAAGCAGCATCAGCAGCAGCAGCAGCAGCACGCCCGACCTTGTTCGCATTGGTGGCGCTCACGCCGGTTCCTTCCTGCTCGCATCGCAACGCGGCCTCGATCAGATTCGCGGCGTGAATCGTGTCTTTGTGAACACGCGCAGCCGCTCGCAACGCTTCTGGCACAATACGTCGGATCGTCTGTTCAACGATGTAGTCTCGCGCCTGTTTGCGCTCAGCGGCGTGGGCCGGTTCGTCAAGGAACGCGCTGCCGAGTTGAGCGATAGCGGCCCGACGCATTCCCCTTGCTCTCGCGGCGTCAGACGACCAACGTGAGTCGTTGAGTCGAATCTTGTAGCGCCGAATAAACGACGCGACGCATCCCGGATCGTCGCCATGTGGCAGGTCAAGCGCGAAGCAGATAGCCGCCTCAACGCACATCTTTCCCGGCTCCTGGACGCCTAAGCCGTTCGTTAGCCCCTGATCGACTATTGCCAAAACCTTTCGTGCTACAACTTTCGTTAGTTTCATTTCCTCTCCTTGTGGGTTTGAACTTTGATGCCTCTCAACCCAACACTTCGTAAATCACGACCGCCCAGAAAGCCACCAGCGCAAAGATAGTCAAAGCAATCCATAGTAACTTATGCGGAGAATGTTCTCTGCGCGTCTGTGTTATTTCAAGAGGAAATCGGATCATGGTCATCGTTGGCCTCGCGTTGCTGGACTTGAAAGGCATCGGCACGTTAACATACCTGTTAGACGGAAGGCAATAGTTATTTTCAGTCCCGTTAATTATTTTCTTGCAATTCAATTAACAGATGTGTAGGATGCTCACCCATGAACGTACAAGATGCTATCACCCCGGCCAAAGCGGCCAGTATTCTGGGTGTCACTCGATCTAGGGTGCGCCAGTTTGTGCGCGACGGAGCATTGGCTGTCGCGGGGAAGTTTGGGAGCACTACTGTATTCTCCGAAGCGGCCGTGCGAGAGTTGAAAAAGAAGCGAACCGCTGCCGGAGCGGCGAAGAAGAACGGCAAAGGAAAACAATGAAAGCGAACATAACCGTATCGAGTCGAGAAGAAGCGGCTGACATTAGCGCGGGCTTAGCATTGCCAGATATCCGAGCGATCACAGTCGTCGCTGGCCTACTTGATCCGATGCCGTACCCAGCGAGAAAGCGTATCTTGGTCTATCTTCCCACGCCTAAGACTCTAACCCGAGGGGCGGACTAATTACCCGTCCTTCGGCCCTTTTGAATTGAAATGAATCGTGGTGCAGGCTCCCCGTGGACAGAGGGATACCGTCTGAGAAACATGGCCGGGAGAGCCGGCTGGGACTGAAACGGGGGCTACGGCCTATCGCAAAGTAGGTTGGCGGCAACTTCCTAACTGGACGGGTAAGTCAAGCCACGATTCTTTTGAGTTCAAGGTTCGCGGGAGGTATAGAATGCCTGATACAAAAATAGAGCGTCACTGCGTTGAATGCGGCGCAGATCGCGGTGGAGTAATTAACCTGCGAGACGAGAAGCCAGTGCTTCGATGTTTCGAGTGTGCCAACGGCAAGCGAAAGGAGAGCAATGGAAAGCAGTGACGAAGTAAAACAGGCCACGTTCGAGGGATGGGCGATTGTCGAACTTCTCGGTCATCGTAAGGAGATCGGGTACGTCACGACTCAGGCGTTCGGTCCCGCAGTTCTCTTTCGCTGCGACACCCCGGAATTACCTGAGCGCGAATACATCCTCGAAAGTCCGGAGTACGCCGAGGGCCGATACTGTCCGAAGGGGACAAAGGTGAAGCGCCAGTCAAGTCCAGCGCGTTCGTGCCTTGTGGCGCCGGGCTCTCTCTATGCGATCAACCCGTGTTCAGAAGCGGCGGCAATGGCGCTGATCGAGCGCAACATCAATCGCCCGCTGATCATCCTGGAACTATCAGAGCAAGCAGCGCTACCTCCCGGTCCCGATGAAGCAATAATCGACGCCGAATACGACGATCCGGGGTCGTTTGAATAGTGCCCACCGCTGCGCAAATCGACCGCGCCTGTCGTGAAGGCTACCTCTGCTACACAGGCAATCGGCAAAAGATCGCGGGTGCTCAAACTCACTATGCAACGGTAGCGGCCAAGCCAGGAACTGTCTGGTGCCACATGTGGCGCACTGGACTATGGGAAGAGGTCGAACAGTCGAAGGTGGTCATTACTAACGAACTAATTGAGAAGGAGACAATCATGCCAGCATTAGAAATCGTTCCGAGTACCGGGAAAAAGAGTGGGAAGCGTGGTGGCGCGGGACACACCAGTTTGCCGTCTGAGAGCGCAGCTCGCGCGGCCCGGAAGGGTGATGCTACCTCGAGCCTGAAAGACTTGGGCGAGATTGTGGCCGGAAAGAAGTCGAGCAAGGGCGCGGCCGAGAAGAAGTCGAAGGACGTCGAGGCCGCGCCAAAGGAACGCAAGCCGCGAGCAGTTGTTACTCGCACCATTGCCAAGCAGGGCGAGCTCCCCGGAGTCCAAACCAGTTCGCGGAAGATTGTCGAGATCGAGGATCTCGCAGATAAATGGGAAGATGCCAAGATCGCGCTGAAGGATGCGCGCGAAGCGTTTCAGGATGCGGACGACAACCTGGTGGCATCAATGCGCAGGCACGGCAAGTCGGTGTATTCGCGGGCCACGTACGGGAAAGTCGAAGTGCCAGACCCGAAAATCCACGCCAAATTCAAGCGAGAGAAAACCAAGACATCGGAATAATCTTTCCCCCCCTCAGCCTTTTCGTGTAACCTTACACCCATGAAACATCGATCAATCATTGTCGCCATCCTTTTGACCTTTTCGGTCACCCAAATTGCACAGCCTCGGCGATGGTTGAGGATTTCCAAGACGCCAGTAAAGGTTGAGTCGGCTGAAGACAGGAACGAGCGGAGAAACAGGCGCATGTGCGACAGTGGTAGCCCTAACATAAAGCATTAAGGGAGACTGAAATCCAGAACTCTTGTTGCCACGGCAGCGGTCGGCGCGCAAGGCGTCGCACCAACTTGGAGGCTGAAATTGAAGAAAAGATTTCGTTTGCTTGATTGGAAAACACGCTGGTTTTGGTTGCTAATCTTCTACCGCGACCAGTACGGTGAAGGGTAATAATATAGTTGACTCACCAAGTCCTAATAAGACAAGATACCATCAATCCGCAGGTTTCGCGGAACGGTATTGATCTCTTTAGGGAAGGAGCCGGAGAGGCCGGCGCGGTCTGGCGTCCGTTCCAGATCGTGAGTCTACTAGATATGAAACGGTTATATGGCTACACGCTTTTTAATGCGTATTGGCGATTTCTTGAGCTTGCCTCGGAAATAGAGGAAGGCTTTATCGAGTTTGGGCCAAACTTTATCTTACCGGAACTCAAAGCCAAAGAAGTTAATATCCGCGTCAGCCTGCTGCTGGCCGAATGCGAGAAAGCTGGTTTGGATACAGCGTTGGAGCGGGCGTTTCGACTGCGACACATAGGCGAGCCAACGCATGAGCCAGATAAATACCCGCTTGAAAGAATTCGACACGAGATGCTCGAAATTCTGCGAGATGTTGATAAGGATTTAGCCCGAAGAAAATTCTTTGCTCTAAGCGAGCTTGAAAGTAAGCAGTTCAACCTAAAACACCCTTTTGGTGAAAGAGTTCATTCGGACTTTGAATCTAGCCAGTTTGATGTCGCAGAAGCGTGGAAGTGTTATTGCCTGGATCGTCATACCGCTTGCGTCTTTCATTGTATGCGCGTGCTGGAAAAGGGCCTTCATGCGTTAGCCAACGACCTTAACGCAAAGTTCGGAACAAACATAGTTTTCAAAAAGGGCATTGAGTTTCAGAACTGGGGCACACTCATAGGAAAGATAGAGAAGGAAATCAATATAGTCCTCGACCCCAACAGACAGCCGCCCGCGAACATGGCTGATCTCTCTTTCTACTCAAAAGCGGCAAAGGAGTTTTTCTATTTCAAGATTGCGTGGAGGGATGATTCGGCGCACTCACGAAGCAGGTATGACGAGAAGGAAGCCAAGCTAATACTTGAGCACGTGCATGCCTTTATGCGCCATTTAGCAAAGGGCGGATTGAAGGAATAAAACGCGAAAGCGGCAAACGTCTGAATCACGTTGTTCGGGTTTATTTTGGGACGGGAGGTAGCCGTTTCCACGACCGTGGCGGGTTCGGCTGCTCTACACTTGGGGTGCCGTCATAGGTAAATTCGTAAAAGGTACCCTGCTGACGGTCAAGCACGCGAACAATGCCGGTTGGAGTAATCATTTCGTAGCGCGGATCTTCTTTGTGCAACCACGAAAGATGCCATGTGGCAACGATCAGCCCGGCGGCTAAGACGATCAACAGAGCGCAGCGAAGGATGTTGTCAAAGTTTTTCATAGGAGACACCTGAACGATTTGCGAAATAGCATAGTTGGAGGGTCTCTTGGTAGAGACTCACTCTTCTTTCAATAGACACAGGTACTGTTCACGCTCAATGGAGACGGAACGTTTAGGAGTATTCGACATGGAACATACAGCGCCATCAAGCCGCACGGTTAATATGGTTTCCGAAGTCGCGAAAGGATCATCAGGCGACTCCCCGAATAGCAGCAACCACTTAATAGAAAACGACGAGTCGGCCACGGCGACCACCCAAGCCAATGGGGAGGAAAAGTTAGTGCGCAATGGTCCGGTCAGTGCGAACCAGAGCGGCGTGTCACGTTCTTTCCAATATCGAGCGCAGTCTAAGACCAGCGATTTGTTTACATCAAGTGAATCCATGTTTCTTCTCCAAGCAAACGGCGAAGGCGTTGAGGCTGCACGTGAGATGTTTCACGGGCTGTATCCCGACTGGATCGGAAGACTTCAAGGATTACCGCATAAGTTAAGAGCAATTGCGAGTGAGCTTGAAGGGTTACTTGATTGAACGCTTCTTTTTCTTCTGTTCTTCTTTTGCTGTCGCTTTATCAAGTTCTTTCTTAGGCACGGCCATTAAAGCTTTAGCCAGCCTCTTGAATCGTTCAACAGGCTGGCCGGTTTGAAACTCAGGTGGTAGCTTGAGCATCTTTTCTCTCATCTATTTTCCCTTTCGCTTTCCGCGTTTCTGTCGTGGCTTGGCCTTCTGTTCTTTAGTGACTCGTCCCCTTGCCGATCAGTTCGTTAAAGGTCAGCCGCTTGCCAGTAAGGGCCGCAGCCGCTTTTACAAACCGATCAGCGTCGGTTCCCTTGCGTGTGTTGAATCTAAAGCTTTGTTCGTCGAGATATCGGAAGAGGTGGAACGGTTCGACCGATATGTAAGTGCCTCTCAAGGTGCGCTTGAGCAGCGACCAAAAGTTTTCGATTCCGTTGGTATGAATCTGACCGTCAACATACTTCTCGGCATGATTGATGACGCCGTGAACGTAGTCAGACTCAAGACCGTTGTAGCCGGGATACTTGTCGGTGTAGACGTTCGACCCTGCCTCAATGTGTTGGTCAACGCGTGGCCGCAAAGTTTCCTTTTGAACGTTAGGAAGAACGTGCGTGCGGACTTCGCCGTGTCGCTCCAGCAAGCCCATGACAGCCACCTTACCAGCGCCTCCGGTGCCTTCATGCTTGCGCTTGTTAGAGTGACGATTGCGAGCAAGCCCACCGATAAAGGTTTCGTCAACTTCCACGTGGCCCGAAAGTTTGCCACCAAGCGAACCGTCTTGCATGGCCTTGCGGATTCTGTGCAAAAGGAACCAAGCAGACTTCTGGGTGATACCGATGCCGCGATGAATCTCGTAAGAACTGATTCCGTTTTTTGCGTTGGCAATCAGCCAGATCGCGGCCAGCCACTTATCGAGTCCGATTGGGCTATCTTCCATGAGACTGCCCACCTTAATGCTGAACTGCTTCTTGCAAGCTCTACACTTAAACACAGGACGCGTCGAAAGGCGGAACACTTGATCGCTCGCGCACATTGGGCACTCAGCGCCATTTGGCCAGCGCATCTGAGCGAGAAAATCAACGCAGTTATTGGCGTCCGAAAAGTAGAGGATTGCTTGCTGCAATGTCTTAGGAAATTCCGTTTGCTTCATAGTGAGGACATACTACTAAATGAGGCTTGGTGAGTCAACTATATTATTACCCGGTGAAGCGGCGTGGGAGGTGAGTGTATTTCGCTCGTCCGCGAAAGATCGGGAGCGGGGATTCTTTATTGAGCGTCCTAATCGTTGGGGATGGGGATGGGAAAACGAGCCCGACATGAGCGGACAGATTGAATCACGCCAGCCGCCCACCGTCGCCGAACTCGAAGCGTTGCTAAAAGAAGACGGCAAGCCTTGCACGATCAACCCTGACGGGAGCGTTACATGGTAGCGCTGGGATGATACAGTGATAGCAAGTTGGTGAAGCATTGAGGAGGAACAAGATGAATCCAGATACTGGAGAAGTTTACGAAGGCGAACCAAAGCGAGCGGGTGATGTTCGGCTTGATCGGTTTCTATTGCCGCCCGAGTACTTGCTGCGCGGCCAACCGAGCGAGCCCGAACGGGTAGCGAAGATCCTCGCCGACGCCGAAGTGCGCAGACAGCGCCGCAATGCAAAACGCCTCCAATTCGCCACCGCTGCCAGCAAGTGAGGTTGAATAGAATGGAAATCTGTTGGGCTTGCGGTTATCCGATTGACGTTGACGAATCCATTGAGGGTCATGCGCAGATCCATAAGGACTGCTTGCTTGAAATCCACACTAACGGCAGATGGGATTCGATTGTAGAAACCGTGCAAAGGCGCAAACTCCAATACCTCACCGCTGTCAATAATTTGGATAGGCGATTAATCAACCAAGAAGCCGCGTTGCTTGCTTCAGCGTAAAGATTCGAACCATAACTTTCAGGAGGAACAAACCCAATGACCAACGAAAAGGACCCCAATGAGCATAGCAGCGAGTCGGAAGGCGGCGCATGTGAGGACGAAACAAATGGCAGCACCAGCAATTCAAGTGAGCCCGATCCGCCCCCGCCCGGTGGAGGCGATGATCCAGGCGCGCCGGCGCAGCCAATAGTGGAGCTGCTGCACAACCATCGCCTCGTTCAAGCCGATGACAGCGGCAAGCCCAGGCAGAACTTGCAGCGGTTCCTCGTCGATTAGTAATTTGCTAGACTCGTGGTCGCTCATTGGCGCCGATCTCCTATCCGAGATTGCCCTATGGGAAGGGTTGCCGGGACGTTTCGAGCGCCCCGGCGATCCGATTCTATCATGTTTCAGCGGTCGATCAGTTCTTGCAAGTAAAGGTTATCGGGTCTCGGGTTCGACTAACGCGAGAACGGCGCGAGCTCTGGCGATGTCCTCTGGCAATCCGATCCGCGTGCGCCACGCATGCCCCAGCCAACCGTTTTCTTCATAGGCTACTAATTGATCGAAGCAGGCGCGCAAGGCTGGTACTAGAGCATCGAACGCTTGGCAACGGGCGACGATGGCCTGAGCGATCGCGTGGCGATCATCGCCGTGTGTAATAGCAACGCAACCCATTCCCTTGTGGATTCCGTTGCCGTTCGCCACCCACTCAGCGGCGTCTAACTCTTTAGTTTCAATTGAAAGCATATAATTCTCCCCAGGTTTAGGTTAACGCGCGGAGAGCTTCGCGGGCTCCTGGCTGGGAGGGCGAAGCCTACCGGACGGCAAGCTAAGCGGCGATTGGTTCAGCGGAGATCAAGGTTAGATCGTCTGCGAGCAATACGGCCTCGATCAGTTCCCATGCTTTACCCTCACGCGCCTGGACCTGGCTCGCAGTCAGTCCATGCCAGAAGTCCAGCCGCTTGGCGTTGAACCGGTTAGCGCCCTCAAACGTGTGCCGCTTGCAAGTCCCGGCCAGTTCAAAGGCCGTGAACGGCATGCCGGTCTCGCTAACGCCTTTCTCCATTGTTGAGACTTGCAGGCAATAGCGACGACCGCCGCCGCTAAACTTGCCATCATTGAATACCGTTTCCACTTCGAGCACGTTAGTTTTTTTACCAGCGTTACTAACTACGGCTAGCTCGATTTTTCGTGAATGTTTGTGCATGATGAATCACTCTCCTTGTTGTTTACAGTTCTTGCAGGTTGACGCTTAGGCGGCACTCAGCCGTGGTGCTTTCGGGTAATGCCGGCGCACAATGTCTGCGGTCTGCTTTTGGTTCCGCTTTCGTGCAGCATCAGCATCAGCATAAGCAGCAGCAGCAGCAGCAGCAGCAGCAGCAGCATAAGCAGCATAAGCAGCATCAGCAGCAGCATAAGCAGCAGCAGCAGCAGCAGCAGCATAAGCAGCATCAGCAGCAGCAGCAGAAGCAGCATATAGGGACCTTCTGGCTTCTTGCGCCTCTTTGACCGTAGCGTCGCCCGCTATCCATTTTCTGAGGACATCCACGCTGCGTTTTGTCTCGGCGCCCCAAAGGTGTGAAACGGTTTCGGCGCAGTCCAGGGCGCAGGCCAATAGAGGCTTGCGATCATCGCTCCAGGGCTTGCTGGTAATTTGTTTCCCGACCAGCCAGAGCATCCAGTCCCCACGCTCACAGGCATCCCAAGCCTTTTGCAAAGTCGGGAACTGCGAGGCGTATTTCACGGCGCTAGAACAAGCGCGCAAGCCATTGAGCGCTGTTATATGTTTCGGTGTTTTCTGCATAGTTTCCCCCTCCCTTTCAGATTGATAAGACCACGGAAGAAGCGCGACATGGCGCGCCCCCCCCCCGAAGTACAGCGTCTTCTATCTCGCTGTCCTTCTCATCGTTGCTATCGCTTGCAGGATTGCCACAATGTCCGCATGTCGGATCGCCGTAGTCAGCCTCAGCATCGTCTGCCCATGCCTGCAATACTTCATTCTGTGAGATAACCCCGTACCGGATACCCGTCTCGAGGTCAATGTTAGTGGTCCCCAGACCATAATCAATGCCGATGTTTTGTTGTGTGCTCATTCTGTAAACCTCCCCAAGTATTTGATTGACCATTGCTATCAATGCGGAACGTGACAGCTCGGATACTTGCGCGCTTTCGGTATTACGCTGAGCCCGACCTGTGCAACCTTGCGTCTCAAGGCGCGTTCTATTCGGACTACTGCCCAGCATCCCCGCGGTTCCGATAGTGTTAAGCGTCACTGTCACGCAATGGATATAGGCGAACCCCATGCCATAACCTAAGCGCCCGTAAACCATTGACAGCAAAGCACTATGTAAGACCTACACATTGGAAATTCCATAGACACATATCATGTAAAAACTTCTCGATCCGTCACCTTCAGAAACACACTCAAATCTCTACCGTCACCAATGGAAACAGTTTCAGCGCAACCGATCCCGTAAGTGCAATGGAATCTGACTGTGTAAATCGTTCATGGCTATAAAGTATCCAAATCCACGATCTCGGATAAGAATTCAACGTGAAGTGGGCTTCAACCCTCCAACGTAGCCAACATGAGGTCTGTGCAGCATTTCCCCCAATTCTGTGCTAACCTCCCACCCATGAGCACAGATCAATTGCCAAATGCCTAAAACCAAAACCAAGTCAAAAGCGAAGCCCCAGACGGTTCTCCAGAAACGCCTGAAACTTGCGAAGTCTCCAACCCTCAAGCAGTACGACTTTGCTATCGCCTACTGTGGGGAAGCCAATGGAAATGGGACTGAGGCGGCTCGAATCGCTCGTTACGCTGGTAATGACGTGACGCTCGCAGCGGTTGCTTACGATAACCTCAGAAATACTCAGGTCGTTGCGCTGATTCACCGGATTAGGAAAAACACCGAACGTCGAGCCCGAACCAGCGTCATGTCCGCCCATGAAGTAAAGGTCAGATTATCCCAGATAGCAGACGGATCCCTGGCCGACGTCCGTAATGAAAAGGGTGAGTTCGACCTTGACGACGCTGTCCGCCGCGGCACCGATTACCTGCTCAAGAAGATTGTCGAACGCCGCACTATTATCCACCGACCCCGCTATTCCCGCCGTAAAGCAGGCGCCCACGCCGAGTACGTCCAACCAAAGCATGACTTTCGCCTGACTCCAGAAGGTAAGTATCTCTGCGTCGGCTGCGAGGAGATAACAGAGGCCCGAGAGGCAATGGAGAAGATAGCCTCTGGCGAAGCCTGCACGATGAAGTCCGACGAGAACGTGGAGCGCGTGGAGTACAGTACGGTTGAATATACGATTGAGGACCGCATCAAAGCCCTCGAAGCCCTGGCCAAGACCTACAAGCTGTTCGGCGACCGCGAAGAACTCAACCCCGCCGAGGAGCTCGAGAAGATATTCACCGCAGCGGGGATTCCCAAACGCCTACATGCTGGAGCGATCGAGATGCTCAGGAACAACCAGGGCGTGTATGAGGCTAACGAGGTGAGTGATAAAGAACAGTGAGTCACAAAGGAGGCGAAATGATCGAACTCAATCCGGTGGACTCATCGCAGATCAAGGCGATAGGTCACGATCCCAACACGAACACGCTGGCTGTGCAGTTTCACAGCGGGCAGACCTACCACTATGACAACGTAGACGCCGTAAAGTTCCAGGCCCTGCGCGACGCGCCCTCAGTCGGCAAACATCTGCACCAGCACATTCGGTCAAATCCCGACAAGCATCCCTTCGAGAAGATCGAAGTCGATGACGAAGGTTGACGGCAAGAGTGCTTCCCGCTTAGGATGTGCAGGCAGAGAGTGAGGCGAGGTGTTCTGATTGCGCGGGGCAACTCAATTCAAAAGGAATATCTCGCTGGGAGGGTTCGGGCGTGGTGGCGCAATACATCACGGCCGGGCCTTTTTCCTTGGGGAGTACCGATGGGGAAGGTGGCCAAAGTCGAGACGTTGGAATTGTGCGAGCGGGCGATTGATGCAGCGCTCCAAAGTATTCAGTCTGGATTTCGGGAAGTGGCAGCGACGGTTGCGCGGGTTCGGGAGGGCGAGCTATGGCGGCAAGGCGGGCACCAGAGTTTAGCCGATTGGGGCAAGAAGAAATATGGATGGACCCGGCAGCGCGGGCAACAACTGGCCTCAGCGCACTCGATTTTGCTGGCACTTCCTGAAAACCTGACAACCATGGTTGTCAATGAGCGGCAGGTCCGCGCAATCGCCGCTGTCCCTGACGAGAAGCGGGTAAACGTGCTGGATCGGGCGGTGGCCAAGGGGAAAGTCACAGCAAAGTCGATTGAGGTAGCAGCGCAAGAACTGGAGCCTGAAGCCGTCGAATCGGAGACTCCGGAACCTGAGATTGAAGTACTTCCGGAAGTGGTGACCAGTGAATCCGGATGTGCTCAATGTGTTGAGAAAGACGCAGAGATTGAGCGGTTACTGGCGGTGATCGCCGAGAGGAATGAGGGCGAAATACCTCTTGACGAGCTGGTCGACGAGGATGAACTGCCGGCGGCGCCAGGGCCGGTCAAGAACTGTACGTGCCGGCACAGTGAACACCTGTACAGCCCGGCGACGGCGCGATTTGCGAGTGCGAATCGGTATGCAACAATTTGTCCGGGGTGTTTGGAGGGCGGACATGTAAACGGGATGGCAGAGCATTGCGGGATGTGTCAGTCGGGATTTGCGGCATAAGGAGCGAATAAATGAGCAAGCAACTAGACGAGCAAGTGACCAAGGTTGTGCTGGATTTGAGTGGCACGATTAACGACTACGATCAACGGAGTGCGATAGGGATGGCGCGGTCGTGGATTGATAACGGAGAGTTGGCGGTCTGGCATCCCGACAAAAGCAAGGATCAGGTTCAGTATCCGAAGCGGGATGCCTTGGCTACGGCGATTGTGGAGATTCTAGCCGGGGCGACGAAGCGGGAGGACATGGTTGCAGCGCTGGCCGGAGCGCGCGCAAAGGTAAACGAACCGTTTGTGGATGCTTCGATGGCGGCGTTTCAGGCGGCCAGGGTGAAGCGGGGACTTGTTGGGAGTGAGAAGAAGAACTTGAAGACAGCAGGGAAGTAGGGCAGAAGCGATGAGCGCGCACGCAGCATGAAGAGAACGAACGCTAACCGATAAAACTCGCACCATACCTTAATCAATGTTAAAGTCCTGACCATGATCGAACGCTGTCACCTCTGCCGTAAGGTTCACGAGACAGGTGGAGACGTATCGTACTTTGGCATGAAGTTGCGTGAGTGTCCTGAACTCGATGAGGGAACGATTGTGCCGCTGGAGAACCGGCCAGTGCGAATTGAGTTACCCTACGGTGGGCACATAGAGTTCGACAACTACGTTATTGCTGGAATGCCGATTGTGAATGCACGATGAAGAGACGAAGCTTTCTATCTCTACTTGGACTGGCCGCTGTAGTTGCGCCGCTGGCGCGCCTCCTACCCACGTCGGCTGTAGTCAGCCCGCTTCTCTACTTTCCTGAAGGCCCGGTGGAAGTCAACTCAATGCGCGGCATGCCCTACCTCGTGAGCAACACCGGCGACTACTTCGGGATGACCTGGCACGCATACCCACCCGAAGACGTTGTCTCTGCTAAACGAATTCGAGAACTCGAGGCCTTAGCAGATCAAGAGTGGTTCGACTCGCTACCAAAAGACAGATCGCTTATTCCAGCAGACTACCGGAGGGGGTAAGCCTCGTTGGCATTTGGACTCTTACAGAATTACGTAAAAGGCCCGGCCTATTCAGGCTATGCGCAACCGTACTATCCATCCTCAATCACCGACGAGGAAGATCCCGCACCGCCAGAGCCATCCCACTTCTCAAACTTTCAGCCACGCACAGATGCGGGACAGTTCGATGGTGGCCCGCAATATCCCGATCAGATAGACGACACTCCCACAACGCACAGTGCGACCGTTCCACCAGCGGCGATGAGTGACGGGATCGATCCGCAGTTGGTGGCCGCGCGGCCGTCAATGGACGTCTCCGCTATTCCACCACCAGCGGTCGCATCGCCCCAGGAATCACAGGCTACCGGCCAAGCGTTGGGGGGGCAGCCAGCATCCGCAGTGATGGACGACGGACCACCGCCGAATCTTACCGACAAGCGGGGCCGCCCAATCCCGAACACTTCGATCTCAGATCCGTCTGAGCGCACTCGTGAGTACAATGCGAGGCTCGGTAACTACGAACCCCAGCCAGCAAAAGGGTGGACGCGATACCTCAAGCCAATGCTCGCAGGCGCTCTCGCGGGAGGGCGATCCGGTTCGCCATTCGGAATGCTTGGTGGAGCTGCGGCTGGCGCACTCGGTGGAGCCATCAAGCCGGAAGCCGAAGACGAGCGATGGAAGGCCGGTAAGCAAACTGAAGTCACGTCGACGATCAACGATCAGCAGGAGCAGTTGAAGAACGCAGCACAGATCGCCCATACACAGGCAGAGACAAAGAAACTGAATGCGCCGGTCGTGCCTGTCAAACGGTCGAGGATTGTGAAGGATAAGGAGGGGGTGTACCGAGCTGTCGACGCTCTCACCGGGCTGGACGAGTCAGGGAAACCAGTGCAAGGCGCAGTCGCAGCTTCGGCCACGGGAGCTTTTAAGGGATGGGTGCATGACGCGGATGGAGTGGCTCACTACTTCGAGAATGGCGCCGACTCTGGCCGCATTGACCCAGGTCGCAATAAGGTAAAGCTTCCCGATGGCCGGCTCGTTGATCCAAGTCAATCATACACAGCGGAACTCGGGGCCGGTCGAGAAGATCGTGCGACCGAGCGGCAGAACGAAGCAGCGCGACAAGAGAACGCGCGCATCCAGGCGAACATTAAGGCCGCGAACGACGAGAAGGCGGGCATCTGGGCTGAGCGAGCCAAGACTTCGCGGTACGTGTCGAGGTGGACGAGGGATAAGGATAACAATCCAGTCAAAGAGGACGTTGACAATCCCGTGTGGAACGAGTTGACGCGCCGCGGTAACGCGCTTGATGACGACATTCGCAGATTCAACGGCCAGTTAAAGCCAGAGGTAACTCCGAACGCCGCACCGTCGCCCGCTCCGACTGGTGGGAAGAAGTACAAGGTGCCCGCGAAATTCCTCTAACATGATAAGCTACCGCGTGGATGAGCCAAGACCCCACTACCATTGTTCCTGCGACTCCGGTTCCAGCGCCAGAGATGACGCTGAGGGAATACGCTGACCATTACGGTGATAAGCTGGGCGTCCCAAAACCGCTCCGTGACGCAATCTTCCAACAAGAGTCAGGCTTCGAGCACTACGGCGCGAACGGGAAGGTAAAGACCTCTCCCAAGGGCGCGTTGGGTGTGGGTCAACTAATGCCGGGGACAGCTCGCGATCTTGGTGTTGATCCGAATGATCCGATTGCCAACCTCAATGGTTCCCTGAGACTCCAGAAACGGCTTTACGATAAGTATCTGACCGCGCAAGGTGGGGATACCGCGCAGGCTGCGATACTCACTGCAGCCGCTTATAATTCCGGCGAACACAACGTCGACAAACATGGTGGCGTGCCTCCATTTGCGGAAACTCAGAACTACGTCAAGCAAGTCGCCAACCATCTTCGGAAGAACCCAATCACGGGCGCGCCCACACCCACACCAGCAAGCGCGCCATTCCAGCCTGTGACGGTTACCGCGCCAACAGATGCTGCTGAGACGGCTCCGGCCGAGATTGTAAGTACGCTCACACCTCGACAGCAAGCACAAGCAGCAATGGGGCAGACTCCCGCGCCCGTCACGAATGATCTCCGCTCACCGGTTGAGGAACCCTCACGAGACTGGTCGCAGTCCATTGCAGACGCGCGCGCGCATCTCGCCGCAGATCAACCCGCAACCCCGGAACCTTCTCGCGACTGGTCACAATCGATCAATAACGCCAACGCACATATAGCGACCCGCCAGGCAGAGATCGAGAACGAAGCCGCAGTCGATAGGGCGTTTGGTAAAGGCGCGTATGCTCAGATTGGAAGTCAGCCACTAGAGAAACAAGCGCTGATTATCGACAACGCAAGAAAACTCAACCAAGTCAATTACGCTTCTGCAGTAGAAAGACAAGGAGAGGCAGTCTCTGTCGCTCAACGCATTGAGCGCGCCCGCCGGCGTCAGGCACAGCAGATTACGCAACAGCGACGCGCGCAGGCCCATGCAGCGATGAGACCGGTCGCCGCAGGTGTGCAGCCGGGAGTGAGTTTAGGCGAGCCGACTGTTGCGACGCCACTAACACCCGGACGTGGAGTGCCGGACCTTCAGCAGATCGTTAGTGACGCACGTGGCCGGGCATCGAATCCTGTACTCGAACAGGAGCTGGCGCGGCAAGGCCCTGGCCTCAAACCGTTATCACAGCGGCTGGCGGCACGAGGTATCAACCTTCACGAACCGCCAGCGGGACCGCAGCCGACCGAAGGCGAGCGCTTTGTCGCTCTCGAACGTCTTGGGTTGAACCGAGATCAGATAAAAGCTTTGGGCGTGGACGTCGACGCGGTGCGTCCTGCCTATGTCGGCACTGAGGGGGACAAGTCAGGCCAGTCAACGGCCCGCAAGGTGCTCGGCGACGTTGGCACGTCCATAGCGGAACTTGGCAAGGACTTCTGGCGCGGAGTAGGACAGGGAGCCGCCGGCCTTGACCACTTCTACGCAGGCGTCGCGAACCTCGCCAGCAAGGTAGATCCAGGTACGTTTTGGTCAGAGGCTCGAGATGGCTGGCTTGAACACGAGCAAAACACGCTCAACGCAACGGAACAATCAGCGCAGAGCGACAGGTTTGAGCGATTGATTGCTGGTCGACCTCAACCTGGCGATCTCGACAGAACGGTAGAGGCACTGGGTACGGCTGGCCCGACGCTGCTCAAGTACGCTGGCGTCGCGATGGTCACGCGGGGATTGGGGGCCGCACCAGGTCTCGCATCGTCAATGGGAACCTTCGGCCTTGTCTCCGCGATCGACAATGGCGATAAGCCCGTTCAGACCCAAGTTTCCGAGTTCGCGAAGAACATTGCCTTTGGGGCAATTCTGCACGGAGCGGGTAAATTCGGCGGACCGGGGGTACGAGGACGTGTTACATCGGCGGCGGCCGGTTCAACTGCGTTCACGGGCGCGGCGGCGCTACAGGGTCAGCCGCTGATACCGGCTGCGGTCACCGGGGCGGTCCTCGGCGCGGCATTGCCCGGTACCGGTGAAGCCGAAACAGCCATTGCGCGAGGTGGCGCGCGCGCGGCGATAACCCCTGAATGGCTGCGTAGCCGTCTCGCTGGACCCGGAGGCTTAGGCCACGCGGTCATCGTTGAAGATCCAAGCATCTCGCCGGGCGGCGTGCCACGACCACCCGAACAGGCATCAGAGCCTAGCAAGCCCTTTTTCACGACTCCTGAAAGTCGCGCGGCTGAAGCTCAAAGAATGGCGAATGCTGCTGATCAGTCTCAGTTCGAGCAGATGTTCGAACAGGCCGATCAGAACGCTGCTTTGGTGCGCGCTGGCGAGGCCGAGACCACCGCACCGCCAATACCAGAAGCGGGCCGGAAGTTGTCGCTCTATCACGATCCTAATACTAAGAGTCTCAACGGCACCGAGATCGACAACAACACTCTCGATGCCTATGGACGCCGCGGAGTGCCGGTGGTTCGGGTGAGCCCGGAGCAGTACGCCGTACTGGAAGACCTGATCAAGAATATGCGTGGCGAGGGACGCACCCAGATCGGTGCCGGCGCGCCAACGCAACCGCTCCTGCCGGAACAAGGAACCGCCCCAACGCCTCCTGCGCGAACCGCCGAAGAGTACGCCGCGCCAGACATCGCACGTGAACAGCGGGTTGCCGGTGAACAGCCAGCCGAACCCGTCTTGCCGCCGGCAGATAAGGCGATGCTATTACGCGGCCTTGATGCGGCCAACCGCGCCGGTGACGGAGATGCGGTCAAAGAAATCATTCAAAGTGCGCGCAAGCAGGGAGCAACGACTGAGGAGATTGATGCGGTCCTCAATCCAGGCGGTGAAGTCACCCCGCCCACTGCTGAGGCTCCACGAGTGCCGGAGCGTGCAGGCGCAGTCAGTGCCCAGCTTGCAACGACAGCCCGCGGTGACACGAATCGTTCAGTCACGATTATACCGCCAGGGCAAACAGTCCCCACGAACATCCCGTCGAACCTGCGCACTGTCGAGGTAGCAACAGAGGGTCAGCCACCAACGACGGTGTTCTACAGCCCTGAGCGGATAGGACCACAAACGGTTGAGGCGTTCATGCGCGATGGTCGCTCCCATGAACTAACTGGCCTTCCAAATCCTGAGAGCCCGGAAGCGACTGTTGCCGGAACGGCGCGAGCTGGTAAGGACGGGCCACACGTCAAGAAGGGAGACGAGTTGTGGTCCGCATATCTACTCCCAGGCAATGAAGAGAAGTTCCGAAAGGCTGCGTTGAAGCAGTTCGAAGAGTACGAGCCGACATTTGAGTTTGGCGGGAAGGATGTCGAGGCCAAGGTTCTCGAAGACCGTACAAGTTCGCAGGCTGTGCCCACTCGGGCGAGTGCTGCTGTTTTGGGAGAACCAGCGGCAACGGGCGCACCTGCGGAACAACGAGACCTCAGCACTGGCGAACCGTTACCGCCTAAAGGGTCGCTAACAATGGAAGAAGCGATGCACGTTGACCCTCCAGATGGAATGAAGTCTTTAGTTTGGAACCCCAAAAAAAGGGGGTACGAATTAGCTCTTGACGATCCTCGTATGGCATGGGTGAAGTCCACGCCAGTGGTGACTACTCCTTCTGTTGATGAAGCCAAGACCGCAGATATTCCAAGTGAAGGGTCACAAGCCACTCCAACGTTGAGTGAATTGGCGGCTCGTTCCAGAGAAAAGCAAGCGCGCGGCGAGTTGACTTCATTTGAGGAAGACGCGCTTATCAACGAACGGATGCAACTTCGCAGACGCGACGAGGAACTGCGACAGAAGATCAAGGCCGACGAGCAGCGAATTGCGGATGGCAACATTGTTATGGGCGGTGGTATCGCTAAGCCGATTACTGACGAGTTCCACGCAGAGCGAGAACAGATTGCGGCGCGATTGAAGCAAATCAATGCGCGACTTTCTCCCGCTTTGGGAACAAAAATTGGTACAAATTTGTTCCCAAATCCGCCCAATACAGTGCGGCGTGTTCATGGTACGCACGTTGATAATGTCGAGGGGATTTTCCGTGATGGATTGAATTATCGCGGTAGCTACCACGGCACGACAACGAGCGTTGAGGGGTGGACGCCTGAACAGATTGCGAACTATAGCAAGCGAACCGGATCGGAAGCGGATGCGCGTAAAGGTGACGCTGTAGTTATTGTCGATATTCCTAAAGATGAAATGAGCCGACAGGATCGGTTGACAGGTGAAGGCGATTGGGAAGAAGGAGCCATACCGTCAAAGTACATTGCTGGCGCAGTCATTGACGGAGAGTTCAAGCCTAATCCCAACTACGAGAAACCTTCAACCCCCAAGGACGCTTCGCCCACAACTCCAACCGTAGAAGGCCGTCAACCTGAAGTCGCAACTACGCCCTCAAAGCAAAGTCCACAGGTAGTTATTGAGTCTGTGTTGGGCAAGAAAGACAGGAACGACGCGGACATCTATCTCGGGGAGCAGCAACTATCAAGGAAGGACGAGACCAAGGTTGGCCATATGTTCAACGACCCGCTCACGGGGTCAACGCTCATGCTCACTGGTGAAGTCACGCCTGAAGCCGTGCGAGCAAAGGTTGAGGCCAACCGAAAACAAGCGGGCATCACTACTTCGATTTCCGAACCCAAAGAGCAAGGAGGCGCGATCAATGCAACGTCTGAACCCGCAGTAACTCCTACTACCGGAGCGGTAGACGATCAAAAATCCATTCGTTCAATGGCGGGGGCGCGGGCTCCCGTCATAACTCCCTGGGAGGAAGCGAAGATTGGCGACCATGTTGAGTTTGATGGTCAACCTCACGAACTCATAGGCCGAAACCTACGAGAGCCCAAGGCCAGAGAACTAGCAGCGGAGAAAGGTGGAGATGCACGCCAGGTAGGTAAATCATGGGCGGTGGTTGCTCTGCTCAAGGATGAAGGACCGGGTGAGCCGCATCCCGTCACAGGTCGCCGCTTCTCTTCGACTCAGGTTGATATGCCGCCTGAGATCGCCAAACTCCAAAAGAAAGCAGCAGCAGCGATTCCTGACAGCGAACTCGCTGAGGACGGTCGAGAGTCAGACGCCCATTTGACCGTAAAATACGGGCTTCACACGGAGAATCCGGATGATGTTCGCAAGATTCTTGCGGATGAGCCGCCGATCAAGGTGACCATTGGTAAGGTGTCTATCTTCCCGGCTAACCAAGGCAAGGAAGCGCGTGGTGGCGCTGAATACGATGTCGTGAAGATGGATGTTGATAGTCCCGATCTGCATCGGCTCAACGCAAAGATCGCGGCAGGCACCAAAGTCACCGACACCCACCCCGTTTACAAACCCCACATGACACTGGCCTACGTTAAGCCGGGCGAGGGAGCAAAGTACGACGGCACCACGAACGAGCTCACCGGTAAGGAAGTCACGCTTGACAAGGTGTTATTCAGTAGCCGTGATGGCCGGGAAGTGGAAATACCACTGACAGGAAAACCAGAGGAGGCCAAAGATGCCCTTTCAGTCGGAAAGTCAAAGAAGGATGATGTGGGCAGAGCACCCGGAGATCGCAAAGCGGTGGGCACACGAGACACCGGGGCAGGGGCCAATGAACCTCCCGATGCACAAAGGGAACAAGACGATGGCGAAGCAGGGCAAGCCGGGCAAGGTCAGGCCCAAATGGGCAGCGCATCTGAAATAGCGGCAATCCATGACGCAATTGATCACTACGAAGGTGATGGTAAGTATGAAGACCTGGCGGACATCTTCACGTTTCCCGACTTCGTAAGCCAGATAGAGAGCATTGTTGAAGACTCAGACGATCCCGCTATCCAAGGGCTTAGCGCCGCAATAGAGCGTTACCGCGAAGCGCAGCAGGTGTCTCGCGACTTTGGGCACCGCATGGACGCAGAGGGCGACGAAGAAGAGCCGCTGATGGCCGCCGTGCGCCAGGTGCTACAAGCGCAGCCATTTGAGACGCAAGAAGAGATCGATGCCGTTAATCAGGAACGCGTCGAAAGACGGGAGGAGATCGACAATGTTCGACAGCCAACAACTGAGCGAGAGTCAGCGAGAAGTATTGAAGGGCAGCCAACCGAAGAAGAAGATCAAGAAGACGGACGGCAGGCATCACCCGGACTACCCGGTGCCAAGGTGGCTAGCGTATTACAGGGGAACGAACCCGCCGAAGAAGCGGTAGACTACGAAGCCAAAGCCTTTGCGGTCTACACCCGCATGGCCCCAGCGATGCACGAGCGCATCCAGCACAAGAACGCCGCTCGTATGGCGAAGATCATCAACGAGAACATCGTTGGCGATGAACTACTCGCACCAAAGAACAAGATGAGCCGTGCGGTCTATGAAGAGATCACCGGCCGTAAGATTCCCAAAGGGGAAGAAGCTACCGCGAAATTCAGCCCTGGAATACCCGCCGAGTCTCACCCTGCCGAACGTCCTACCACAACTAACGCTACGCGGGCGCCGACACTAAAGCCCACGGACGACGCCTCCAACCTCTCGCCAACGGACAGAAAGGAATTTCTCACGAATTGGTTTCAGCGAGTAACGAACATCCCTCGTGATGTGAAACCCTCGACGATAGCCCTTGCTCGCGAGCTGCATGACGAAGCGGTGGAGTTTAGGGAGAAAGCGAACATACCGAACAATGAGAAGTTGAACCAGAAGGTTGAGGTACTCGCAAGAGTGCTGGCGAAGTATCCACAGGCTGTGAAAAAACCTGTGAAGAAGGAGGCGAAAGATGAAGAGCCAACAGTACGCGGAGATCGAACAGTTGCGCCAGAACCTAAAGAACCTGCGAATGCAGTTGCTGCGGACGATCAAGCGGATCAACCGCGCGTCAAACAGCCCGACCGCCAGGTTGCTCAAGCGCTGGTAGCCGAACAGACGTGGCGCGAGCCTTTGCCTTTCAAGGAAAACCCGACGATAGCTGACCTTGAGGCGTTTGTCGCACAGCAGGAACAATTCATAGCAGAACGAACTGCTTTGAATACCCGGCTGGCTGAAGCAGAACGAGTCAGAGATAAATGGGCGGGACAATCGCATGAGGCAAGAGTTAAGGCCAGCACCAAACACTCGCGGCAACACGGTGGCGTGTTATCGGGCATGGACGTGCCAAAGACTCCCAAGATGCGGGAGAACGAGCGTAACGCGGAAGCGGAGGCCCGCGAAATAAGAATCGAGTTAGATGCTCTTGATGCTGCCCAACACAAGACTCGCCTCGGGCACGACATGGAGTCGGTGGACTATGGCGACTACTTGTCGGCAGGACTTGAGTTGCCAGCAGAGCGCCGCGCTAACTACGAAGGCAAGACGGTCGCGCCCAATGAAGTAGCAGCAGAATGGTGGCGTGAGGCTTTTGATCAGGCGGACGATCCATTCCACCAGTCAAACATTCTCCAGAAAGCCGCCAACATGAAATCCACCCCGCAAGGGTTATCGGATATTTTAGATCGAGTCGAGGGACTATGGCAGCAAGGACTGGGAGCGGGTTACTCAAGCAACGTAGCGCACGATGTCGGACTCAACAAGGCCGCTACCCCGGCAATTAAGGCCCGCGCTGATCGACTTTATGAGGAGATATTTGCGCCCACTTCTGAGGACGCGACCCCAACAGTAGAAGCCAAGCCTTCAAGGCCGCCGGTCGTCCTCACCGAGAAGCAGCGGAAGGTTCATAATCAACCCAAGGGCGAGAAGACGAACGCGGCTGGATTCACGAAGACCCAGGCAGCGTATATCGCAAAGGAGACTGAGGATTACGCCCACGAGCGAATAGAAGAGACCTACGGCAAGGACGACGAAACGATTAACGCCCGGCTGAAAGAGGGCAACTTCCCGATCACTACCCTACCGCTCTCTGGCGAACCGGAAACTATTCACGTTCCCGGTGACGGTCAGTTCACCATTCGTAGCGCCGCAGAGGCTAACCGTCTCCACCAGAAGGTCACTGGACAGCCGATTGAGGGCATTGAGAGAGCCAAGGGCACAAGCGGTCTAATCCTGAAGTCACAGCCACAGTCTCCGCGCGGCGCGGAATCAAACCCTTCTACTCAAACTCGCATTGACGATCTCATTCAGGCATTCGGCGGGGAAGAGAAGGCGCTGAACGCCGCGAAGGTTACGCTCAAGCAACATAAGATGACGTACCCGGAGGATGACAAGGGCCGTGATGAGCAAGAGAACATCATTGCGGGTATCCAGCGTCGTCTTGACGACAAACGCGACCCTGAAGAGGTGAAAGCGCCGTTCGCGCGCCAGGTCAACGCGCTGATCGAGAAGCAGTCGTACTACAAAGAACTGCGCGACGATGTGATCAAAGCATGGGTGACTCGGAACACTCGTAACGTCGAGGGCGATAAGGCGCGAGTGGCTGAATACAGGGCAGAGCAAAAGCGGATTGCTGAAGGCTTTTCACCCGAGCAGATACTTTCTTTCCATGCTGAAGATCCCAAGAGCGTTGTTGGCCGTCGCATAAACTTCAACCAAACAGTTATCTGGCAAGGCACGGATATTCCGCGTTCATACAAGAACGACTCGCACGGTGAAGTTGACTGGTTCAGAATTGAAGCCGAAGCGAAAGAGGGGATCGGGAAGTTCACGGCTGAGGCAGTTGAGCCAAAGGCAGGGGAGGAACCAACTGAGGCTGCGAAGCTAATCGAGGGACTGTCTCCCGCGAAAGCCGTTGTTGCGCTCGACCGCTACATCAACACGAAGATGGGCGAGCAGCAGGACATCAAGCATTACACCAAGGTTGCGGTACGCGGGAAAATGATAGCTGAGCACCAAGCGCGATACAACGCTCTTGATGATGCGATTCTCGAAGCCAAAGAACTGCGAGAACAGAACCTTCCTAAAGGCCCGGTCGTTGAAGGCACTCAAGAACTCGATTCCGAAAGCGGCCAGACCAACTACAGCCTATTGATCCCGAAAGCAATGCTACCGCGTCGCATCGGAGATTTTCCGCCAGCAACAACCCCGAAAGACTGGAGTGGAGAGCGATACATCCTCTCAAGCGGATACGCGAAGACCCCGGAGAAAGCCGAAGAGAAGTTACTTTACAAACTCGACTTCGCGCGAGTCGGTGTCAGCGCGCGCAGTCACGATGAACACGAAGCGGAGATGAAGAGCCACGATGCAGCCGCCGAACCTTTGAAGCAGATCGTGCGGGATTACTTCGATTCGTTGAGCGTCTCACCGGCCGCAGAGCACTCGCAGCCAGAGGAAGAAGTGTGGGACCCCGCGAAAGCAATTCTTATCTCCGCAGACTCCATTGAAGAACTTCGCCGATCTGATGTTGATCGCGTTCTGAATAGCGTTGATCCTCAACACCAGAAAGCGCTCGGTGACTACATCATAGAGAACAGACCTGACCTTGCTAAAGCCGTTCGTGATGCAGGGAAGATGACCGTTGCCGAACCGGAGCCCGCGCTCCCGCGAGACGAGATCGAAGTCGGCGACGACGCGACGGTGAACTTAGCAGGCAGGGATGAGACGGTAACGATTTCATCCATTCACGGCGACCTCGCTTACTTTGATTACTTCGGCACAAAGTCTCGCCCGCTGTCGGAGATGACGCTCAAGAGGAAGTCAGAGCAGAACCTCAATCTCGCAAAGCACAAGACAGCGCAGATAGCCGCGACCGCCGCACAGGAAGCGGCATCCGTAGCGAGACAGGCAGAACGGGCGAAGTCTTGGCGGACGGCAGACGCGCGCACCCCGGCGCACGATGAAGAGGCACAGAAGGCTTACAACAAGGCGCGTGAACAACTTGCCGACATCCTGAGCGAGAAAGCAGAACTCCGAGACCACAAGCAGGACAGCAGTGGCAAGGGATTTGGGGAACCTTCCAAGCGATACGCCGAACTCAATCGCCTGCAAGAAGAACAGGAAGAAATCATTGAGGACGGACAGAAGTACGCGAAGAAGCCCAAAGTCGTCGCGGAACCCGCTGCATCGGACGATCCAAACATTGGGCGCACCTGGAGTAGCGACCTTGGCACCCAGACTATCAAGTCCTTCCATCGGATGGGAGCGGGTGACTATTACGAAGCCACGGACGAGAAGGGCAACACTCGCATCTATCAGGCAAAAGACCTCGACGAGAGAATCAAGGCCGACGAGCACAGAATAACGCCTGAGTACCTTGCCGAACGAGATAACCGCCAGCAAGAGGCGCACGAGCAACGGCGGAAGGAAGCCGGTAAGAAAATTCAATACCTACTTGAGCATGGCGATTCCAGTTACGACATTACAAAGGCCGAGCACGACTACGCCGCTTGGCTGGTAACAACCGCACCTAAAGCAGATCGGTTTCGCATGTGGCGTTATGCGGAAGGCGGGCTTGTTCGCCACGCCCAACCGGGCAAGCGCATGACAGCCGAGCAGGCGCAGGACGTTCTCGACGCGCTGAAGCAGCACGACATTACCGGACGCTACATCGCGGAGAGCGGCACTATCCATGTCAACCGTTCAGGGATGCGCAGCGAGTTCAACGCGAAGATCAACGACGCATGGGAGATGGAAGGATCGGCTGCGATTCAATCCGAGAAGGCGGACGTTCAAGACCAGAAGCGAAAAGCAGAACGAGATGATCAACTTGCCGCTCGGACGGCGGAGACAAATGAGCGCGCGGATACGGTAACGTGGATCGAGTCGCTGTTTGGCAAGGACATTCTCAACTCATTCAATACTCTAGCACTGGCTAAGTTCCTGCGAGGCGAGACTAAGAAGTTTGACGGTCTGGCAAACGCGAAGTGGAAAGAGGGACTAGAAAAGCACGAAGCTCTTACGGCTGACGGTGAGATTGACTACTCTAAGTTGAAAGCAGCCTACGATAATCGTGAGGCAGAGCCAACAAGGTGGGCATCGACTTACCAGCGCACAACCCCAGCCCCAGGCACGCCAGAGCGCGCAGCGTCCGAACAGGCGCGTAAGGACTTCGATAAGAAGACCGAAGAACTCGCACAACAAGAGAGCGACTTCAAAGAGAAAGCCGCAAACTCGAAGAACTACAGTAAGGTTCAAGAGCAGTGGAAGAAGAAAGCCGAGAAGGCTGACGATCAACTCCAGCAGGTCTACAAAGAGTACGAGGCCCAACGTAAGCAGTGGCGCGCAGAGAACCTCGAAGATACAATCGTCGATGGCGATGAAGCGAACAGCATGTCGGCCCTCGCGATACTCAACGATGATTCCAAGGGTCTTTACGACAAGGTGAAAGCACTTGGCATCGCGGAGGCGAAGCGACAGGGCGCGACCGATGAAGAGGTTGAGTCTGCGGCTATCAGCGCGTCGTCGATGATTATGAGTTACCCCGGCACCAACCGGGCGATGACCACTCAGATCGAAACTGAACTGCGGGTAGCGAATCAGAAGAAACGTATCTCCGATGCACGTGCGACTATCGAAGCGCTTCCCGATCTCTCTGGTAAGTCCGACTACTACCGCAGACTCGAACAGACCTATGGTGACGTAGACGAGATCGAGCGCGTTGTTGATTCAGCCAAACATGCCGATGAAGTGATAGGCCAACAGAACAAACGAGCGGTAAAACAGAAAGAGGATGATCACAAAGCGCTACTGAAGAAGATCGGGCCAGCCAACGGCTACTTCGTCCGGGTGAACAAGCAGACCTTTGGTGAAGACTTTCTGCCTGTCCACGGCGAACCTCTGAAGATAAGGGGCGCAGAGGATGTACCGCTATTCCTGCACCGCAGCCTGTCTAACCCTGACGAGTACGCGGTTAGCGAAGCGACTACCGGATTCAACATCGGCAAGGGCAAGACAGAGATAAGCGCGAAGCGAGACGCAGCGAAGACGGTTGAAGGTAAAGGCCGAGCGAAGTTCAAGGAAGCGATCCAAGCGGCTATTGAGAAGCAGGGCGCATCACCGTGGGTAGCCCCGGAAACTGAAGAGCCTGAATCACCAACTAAGAACGTCACACTACTCGCGGCACAGGATATGGCGCGCGCTCGCGGGATCGCAATCAACAAGCGCGGCAGCACTGACTACTGGCTCAAGCGAGTACGCGAGCACGATGCGGGGACAGTCCGCCCTGAAGCCGCGCTCTCGGATGTCGGAGAGAAAATTGGCGGGGCGCGTAAAGATCTCGCTGAGTCAGCCGGGACAAAGCGAACGAAGATAGAAGAGCCGAGCGATGAGCCTTCATGGCGTAAACGATGGGTCGTGAGCGAGATCGTTGCCGGGAAGGATGAAGGCCGGTGGGCAGTCAGCGACATCAAGAAGAGAGATCGTTTCGGCGGCACCTATCACCTACCAACAACCTTCGCCACTAAAGCCGATGCTGAAGCCGCTATCCCCCTCGCCGCCGTGAGTCAGAAGCATGTTGTCTATCAGGCGCAGCGAGCGACCGCAGAAGAGCCTCTGACCTACGGCATTTACCGGAAGATTGGTGATCGCCGAGTTGTTCAGGTTATTGATCAGAAGTTCGAGACCCGTGAAGATGCCATGCGCTACATGGCCCAACACGCGGAGCAGATTCTCGATGTCAAAACCAGTTTTGGTGAAGAGATATTGCCGAAACCAGAGACGGTGATCCGCAAGGGCGCGGAACGGCGCACGGCAGACGCAACGCCGCAACAAGTGAAGGACACGTTTGGCTTCAGGGCCGTAGAGTTTGGAAACTGGAACAACCAAATTGAACGACAAGAGGTTGTGAACCACGCCTACGATGCGCTGATAGACCTCGCGGAAGTTTTGAACATTCCGCCCAAGGCAATCGGACTCAACGGTGAACTCGCCTTGGCATTCGGCGCGCGCGGGCACGGTCTCGTTAGCGCCCGTGCTCACTACGAGCGTGACTACGGTGTGATGAACCTTACGAAGATGAGCGGGGCAGGCTCACTGGCCCACGAGTGGTTTCATTCTTTGGATCACTACTTCGGGCGTGTGAGCGGCAAGGCGAAGTCGGAGAAACTTACAAACAAGCGCGGCGATGAAGTGTTCGATGCAAACATGTTGCCATCGCGTGACTACGTGACGCATGGATTCCCTCGCGTCTCTCAGGCTCGCCCTGAGATTAAGGAAGCCTACGACAACCTCATCAAGACGATGTTCAAGAAGGCGGAGCAGTACACCGAAGACTCTGCCAAGGCTGAGAAGTTTGTCGGTGAAACGCGCGAGGAAGTCCGCAAGTTGCTGGAAGCGATCCGGGACACCGATTACAACGCTCTCTCGAAAGTCGCGCAGTACGGGAATAAGACCAAGCCAGCCAGTGCCGAGCAGTTAGCCGAGTTCGATGTCATTGCCCAGAAGATGATCGACGGTGAGTTTCTTGACACCCATGCGATCACGACTGGAACCGATGAAGCGCGACGGCGTGGCATGGGTTCTGTCCGATGGAGCAATGAAGGTCTTGAGAAGTTGAGCGCTATTTACAAGGCTGTCCGGGGTCGCAGCGGGTTCAGCAAGCAAGGTGGGGTATTCAACGACCTGAGCGGCAGAATGGGGCGCTACAGCGCAAGACTCAAGATGCTGTCCGACGCGCAGTCAGGCGCAGAGAAGACAAAGCAAATTCCTACCTCGTTCGCGATGGAAGCGAAGAGCATCGACCAGGGCCGCACTGGTGAATATTGGCTTACTCCGCACGAGATGGCCGCGCGTGCATTCCAAGCCTACGTTGAAGACAAGTTGAGTGAGCAGGGCGGACGCAACGACTTCCTGAGCTACGGCACGCACATGCAGGTCTTCACGCCTTGGGGATGGAAGCGACCATACCCGACAGGTGAAGAGCGAGTAGCGATTAACAAAGCGTTCGACAAGTTAGTTGACACTCTTCAGACTAAAGAGACAGAAAAGGGAACAGCGCTCTATGCCTTGGGAGATCGGGTAGGGCAGTCGATTGATGACTACGAAGGCAGTGCGCCAGATGTCAACTGGAATGCCACCGACAACTACGGCAAGTGGACACAGGAGAGCGTCGCTAAGCATTTGAGCGTTCCGGCTGACGAGTATGTCTATCGAGCGATGGTTGATCTGGGCGATCTGAACCCCTCTCGCGTTGAGAAGACGGACGCGGCAGACATGCGTAAGGGCGGCGAGCCGGATCAAGCGTATTTGGACGAAGCCGAGGCGATGCTTGAGAAGTGGACAGACCCTGAAGTTCAATCCGCGCCATTCTCCCGCGATCAGTTTGAAGACTGGCGCGATCATCTCCCGTGGAATCCAGAAGACGGGTTTGATGATAGCGACGTGAAAGACCTTGCCCGTGAGATGCAGGCACGGAGCGAAGAAACCAGTTACCCCGAAGAAGAGTTTTCTTTCAAGAGCAGCGGCTTCCCGCCTATCGTTGTGACGCGCAGGCCAGACGGAAAACTGGTTATCGAAGATGGCAACCACCGAGCGGATATCTGGGGCCAGAATTACGAGGTAGCACCAGCATGGGTCAACGATGAACAAGCGCGTCAAGCCGCGAACAATATCGAGAGTCCGCAGTTTAGAGTAGAAGGCAACCGCATCTACCTTGAGAATCACGCCACCGACTTGATTGCCGCAGCAATGGGTCAGACTTCAATTGGAGGTATGTTTGTTGAGCCGATGGAGTCGTGGCCGGTTCTTCGCCGCGGTCTGCGCGCTATTGTTCGTGACGATCCCGACCAGGCTGAGGACGCGCAGCGATTGTTGGACGCCATCACGGAAGGGGTAACACAGCATGGGAGCGTTCGTATTGCGACACCAGAGCGAATGCAGCACGAAGTTGGGCACGGCATGTCTTATGACGCCGCGCAAACGTATCTCAATAATCGCCACACTCAGGCAGGCATGGAACACCTCGCGTCAATGCCGCAATGGGAAGCGATAGAGCGGGGACTAAGGCGGTTGGGTTATCCTGTTGACAACCGGCCAGTCGCGATTGAGGAAGCCTATGCTCATATCATGGAAGGTCGGTATAAAGCGCTGGGGTTAACTGAGGACGAAGCTTTAGAGTGGTTGACGGAATGGTTCACTTCTTTTCGGCAGGCTGGCGGTAACATCTCATCAAGAGCATTTGCGGAGGCATCTGAAAATGGACAAAAAGCAAGAACAACGGCCCTCACCCGTGAGAGTCGATCCCAAGACAGCGAGCGCGGCGTGGAAAGCGTTTCAGACCGGCGGGCCGATGGGCCTACGCAAGCAGATGAAGAGGATATGGGCGGAGAAAAATCCCTCTTCGGAAGAACGGCCAAAGGAGTAACTAATGACGAACGATATGCAGAGGGGACTCGAAGCCTTTCTCAGCGGGGGCGAACCGGCGTTGAGGGAGTTTCTGAAGAGCCAGCGAGCGAAGTTCCAAGCGGAGCGGAAGGAGAGCGACGAAGACGAGGATCTGATCCGCAGACTCTCCCAAGCGACGAGCGAAGCGGAGGAAGATCAGATAATGAACGCGCAAGACAAAACGAAGATACTGAAACAGATCGATCAACTGCCGGACTGTCCAGAGAGAGACAGCCTGATCGTGGAGTTCAACAAGGACAACGATCTGGGCTATCTGACGAAGGGCCGGGCAGAGGAGAGGCCGGTACTCGTGCAGACCGGGAAGTTTTACCTCTGCAGTCATCATCCGTGGACGCAGGGGCGAACATCGTTGGTGGGAGTCAAAGAACCGAGCAGACTAACAGAAGGGGAAGTCGAGAATCTTCGGCAGGGGATGAGTACGGCGTTCGAGGAGGGGATGGAGCACTTCCAGAAGGATCAGGAAATACTCCTGCTCGCGGAACGAACGCGCCTACGAGCCCCGGAGCAGTTAGACAAACAGATACCCCAGAGCAGCGAACCATCGCCGACATTGACTCGCGAGTAGCCGACACTGAAGAGTTTCACGCTTGGCTGTCGAAGTTGATGGATGGCAACCAAGCCGAAATCGACGAGGCGATGAAGGATGGCTCGTTGCGTCAGAGCTATGTCGAGGACTTTGTTGACGACGAGCACTCCATTCGCGTGCGATCTGATGGCTTGCTTGAGTTCTATCGGCTTTGGAATGACGACACGCGTGAGATCATTGGTGACCTGCCGGTCCTCGTTCACCATCACACTTCAGACGCGATACTCTCGGAGATTCGCAAGCGCGGGCTGGCTCGCACGGAAAGTACGCACAACGCTTACCAGAACTCACGGGCAGGCGTGTATGTCACGACCGAAGTGTCCGGGCCGGCGATTGACGGCTACCAGCATAGCGCCACGTCCAACTTCGGCGGCAACGCGATCATTCTGGGAATTAAGACCGACCTTGATTCGTTAGAACCCGATCCAGACGACGCAGACATTACGAGTGGCGCTACGCAATTCATCTTGCCGCACGTAAGCCCGCAGGATATCGTTGAGATTACGCGAGGGAGCAAAACCGAACCGTTTCACCCCTCCAACCCAAACATCCTCTTTGCCCTTAACCCAGAAGAGGAACAGGATGACCCGTGGGCAGACCTCCGGGACCCAGTAGCACCAGAGACCGGTGATGAGTTCGAGGAAGCACGTGCGCCAGTGAGTGAGTTTCCGACCGGAGTGAAAAACGCTGTAACGGAACGGGAGCGCAACGATATCGGCGCCGCTCCGATTGAGCGGGAAGCACGTCGCTCAATACCCGGCGTCTTCGAGATGGAGCGCGATAACTTCAACCCCATCGCATCGCAAATCTTTGTTCAGAAGATCGTCGCACAGCCGCGCAATCTCAGTCCCGAAGAAACAGCGCAGATGACCAACTACAAGGTCTGGTTGCTGAATGAATACGCCAGAGCAGGCAAGACGATGGCTGAGGCCCAGGATAGCGGCGATACAGACCAAGAGCAGTCGTCCCGCATAGAACTCATAATGCTGGATGAGCAGATGGATCAGTATCACCGTATGGCTATCGCTACGGGGTACGAATGGGGTCTGACGGGCAACATGCGGAAGGTCATGCTCATGGCTGACTACTCAATCGCTCAAGTGCGAGTACGGGCGCGCGCGTTGAACTACGGCCCGTTGGATGAAGCCACCGAGAAGAAGTTGGCGGACTTGGTTGCCGAGCGCGACGCCGCACTGGCCGCGCTTGAAGCCTACGACGCCCAAGCGTCACAACGTGCGATGGAGACTGAATTGCGCCGTCGCCGGATGGCTCAGCAACGCGCCGATCGTGCGGCCGAGCGAGCAGAGAAAGGAATTGTTCGGAAACAGCGAAGAGTTATTGCCAAGTCGGAGCTGAAGGTTGAGTTTGCCGACCTGTCGTCCCAGTGGCGCAGGGCAATGCAGAAACTGTCCGCTAATCCGTTCCTTGACCCCGAACTCTATTCCATCATCGGCCAAATGGTTGAGAACCTCTTGGAGCAGGGCGCAAACTCCGTGGCCGAGATTGTTGACCCCATCTACAAGGTTGCCCAAGAGAACGGTACTGAAGGCACGGAGCGAGAACTGAGGGACGCGATCTCTGGCTACGGGAAGATCATTCAGATGTCGAAGGAAGAGATTGACGTGCGCCGGCGCGAGATTAAATCCCTCATGCGCGACGCTACAGCCTTGGAAGTGATCGAGCAGGAGCATGAGCGCCCGGCCCGCACTGGATTCCAACGGGACAAGATGTCCCAGCGTCAGAGAGAATCCCATAAGCGCATCACATCAGCCTTGCGGAAATACGGCATTGAGATCGAACGGAATGATGATCGTCCACTGGAAGAGCGCCAGCAGTCGGCGCTTGACGCGATGAAGACTCATTTGCGCAACCGTATTGAAGACCTGAAGTATTACATCGGCGGTGGCGAGCGTGGGCCGAAGTTCCCCGGACCCATGCCAGACAGTGAGGCCCAGTCGTTGATGGCTGAGCGCGATCACCTGCAAGAAGCACTGAACGCGATGACCGGACCAATGACTGATGACGAGAAGATCGCGTTGGCGACAAAGGCGGTAGAACGCGCGATCACAGAGTACGAGCGCAAGATTGGCGAGGGTGACATCGCCGCTCATCCCAGGATGGTAGCTCCGTGGTCGGTCGAACTTGGACAACTACAGCAACGCCGCGCGAAACTCCAAAAGGAAATCGCTGACATGCGCAAGGCCGCAGCGCATCCATCCAAGGAGCAGCGCGCGCTTGAGGCGTCTCTTAAAGCCGTCAATAAGTCGATAACCGACCTGGAAGATCGGATTAAGACGAACCGCCTGGCGCCGAAGCCCAAGGCCGCCCCAAAGCCCACTACCCCCGTAATTGAGGCAGCCAAGGCTCAGCGGGCGGTACTGCAGAAAGTGCTCGCTGATATGCGACGGGACGCTAAGCCCAAGGCTCCGGCCAAGACTGACGCCGAGAAGTGGGCTATCAGGCTCAAGATCCTTAAAACCGTGCTCACCAAACGCGATGCGGCACTCGACGAGATGCTGCGCACTCAGAATTACACCAAGAAGCCGAGACCTGTACCGGCAAGTGATCCTGAGGTGCAGCGGTTGCGGGCGAGCGTCAAGCGGAAGGAAGAACGGATCGACGAACAGCTAAAGCTAATCGAAAGAGCCAATGACACTGGCTGGCAGAAGTTCCTGCACACCGCTACTGGCCTCCGGCGCGCCGTAGCGTTGTCGAGCACGTTTGTTCTAGGCAAGCTCACCAACGCTGCACTGGCACGGATCTTCCTCAGCATCGGGGAAGAGATAGTCGGTGCCCCGCTTCCTTACCTGCCTGGCATCGGAGTCGTCGCAAGACAAGCCGCGAGCGAAGGCTATCTCAGTCTGACGGCAGAGATGAAGCATATTGCGATGGCGTTCTCCAGAGAGATGGTTAGCCAAGCGGCGCAGGTTCTAAGGACCGGCAAGACCGATATTGACGTGCTCTACGGCAAGAAGAAGCCGTCAGACGTACCCGATAGCTGGTACGAGTTCATTGGGCACGCCCATGCCATGCTCAAGACGCCAGCGAAGCTCGCCGCCTTTGAGCGGTTCATGCAGAAAAATCTCGAGTGGCTGGCGCGGCATGGCTACGATCCAACGACCGAGCCGATGAAGGCTATCGCGGCATCACGGGCAGTCATTGACGCCAATAGAGCAATCTTGCAGCAGGACAATGTTATCTCTGACTTGTTGAAGAGCGCGCTCAAGGTGCTTGAAGCCAAACGGTACCCCGGCGATCCAGACTTGAAGAAGGGGCAGATCAGGAAGTACCCAACGTTGGCGGCCGCACTTCGTTTCATGTTCCCGGTGACCAGGGTTCCTCCTAACTTCATCTTTGAGTCGATGAACTATGTCACCCCGATAGGGCTGACGATTGCCGCACTTCGTTTCGGAAAGGCAATCTGGGTTCACGGACTTACCGAGTCGTCCGGTTCTCCTTGGGCCGGCGGCGGCGGAGAGGGCGAGGAACCGCCGCGGAACCTGCCTCCAAGTGGGAACCCGTTCGAAGAAGGCATTCCTCCCGATGACGCCGACGCAATCATTCGTGGGATCAAGAAAGCCGTGCTGGGCTCGCCGTTCATGGTTCTCGCTCTGCTCTCGGCGCTGGGGTTCATCAACTTTATTCAGTTTGGTGGCTATTACCGAAGAGGGGAGAAGCGCAAGAAGGAAGACGTGCAGGCTGGCGGTGTGCGGATCTTCGGATGGGATTTACCAACTTGGGCGACGCACATCCCCTTGATCGAAGCAATGCAGGTCATCGCAACCTCGATACAGGTTTACAAGGATTACGGGGATCGAGGAAAGGACCAGGACGAGTCGGTTGCCCACGCACTGTTCGAAACCGCCGGCGGTATAGCCGCAGAGATTCCGTTCTATGAAGAGCCGATACGAGCTGCCGCGGCGCTGGAGCACCCCGAGTCTGGAGCGCGCTATCTTGGCGGCCTTGCTCGAGGCTTCGTTGTGCCTCCAGATGTTCAGCGCGCCGCGCGTATCATGGATTCCGTTGAACCAACAACGACTGGACGGAAGATCACCGAAGCGACTGGGTTTAAGAAAGTAGAAGCGGTCAAGCGCAAACCAGAAGGCGGGTTCTTCCACCGGATGGGTCAAGAGTTCGAGTTGGGCGTACCGGGTTTGCGGAAGAACGTCAGCCCTGACGACTCCAAGGTGCGCACAGAGATGAAGGCGCAGTTCACCGAGGACATCCGCAAGCTGAAGTCCGATATTGGAGCCAAGGCTTACAGCCTCATTACGTTTGGTGACCGCAGCATCTTTGATCGTACCGACTTAGACGCTGAGACTCAGAACCGCATGGTAGAAGAGAGCAGGACTAAAGCGTTGAACGCTTTGCCGGCAGATAAGAAAGCAGCGTACATCAAGTCGTCGAAACAAATTGACGATGCAGTAGCGCGGGGAGACTTGTTGCCCGACGATCCCGACGACATCGGTCGCGATGCTCAACTCTCGGAATTCCAGATTCGTTTCAAGAGGAAAGACATCAAAGAGGCATTGAGGGCTTACAAAACGTATCCAGCCGCCAACCAGGCGATGGTCAAACAGTTTCTCATTGAGAAGGGGCCGACCATCGACAACCTCAAGGTCACCGAGCAGGAAGCGGTCAAGCGCGAGTTCCAGCAAGTGGTCGGGGAAGCGCCCCGGACTAAGGTCCCCCACCCCCGTCAGCCTAAGTGGACAGACGCGATGCGCCGCGCCGCACAAAGCGCGTCACCTCCGCAATAATGGCAGTAAGAAGATTGACGACTTCTATTTCGCAGAGAATTCCGCGACATCTCCGCCTCAGTAGTGCTATTCTTGCCGCGATGTCGGGGATTAGCGAAGTCTGGCCCAACGCGCTCGGTTTGGGACCGAGAGATCCCAAGTTCAAATCTTGGATCCCCGACCAATAGTTTTGAGAATGCAGAATGAAAGAATCACCAACTACACACCGAAACTCGCAAGCGACGAACGAACGATCCTTATCGTCTGTAATCACTGCGGGCGGAGAGCGGTGTGCGGAACTCGCGTCAAGCACGGAAGCGCCTGCGTCCGGCGTTACCTTGACACCAGAAATGATGGATGCCGCTTGGGAGAGAATTCGCAGCCGCCCGTCACATCAAGAGCGAGTTGATCAGGGAATGCGGATATTGAGGCAAAACGCGGACTCGTGCTTAAAGTAACCACAGTCAACAGCAAGATCGGTCTTGAGTCTCTACCTGTCCCGGTAGAGCCGAATGAGTCTGGCTACATCCTCTTACCAGAACTCCCCGAAGGCGACGATGCTTATTGCATCTATGCCCCATTCTTTGATCAGCCCGCAGGCGGCCCATGGTATTTCCTGCGAGAAGTCAAAAGACGTGAAGCCCGCGATGCGCGGCGAACAGTTGTCGGTCTCTACAAGCAGCGTGACCTGTTACCACAACTACTCCCTGACGGGCGCGTTGTCGCTCTCAATCAATCTGAGCCATTTTCATTTGCACTGCCTGATCCGGTATCAGGACAGACCCACTGGATGAGTTACATAAACGGCCGTCCGTTCGCAATCATCGGTTGCCTTTAGGAGACATTTCCATGACACCAGCCAGTCAGATGCCGCCCCAACAGTCCGCAGCGCCTGCTCCTGAGAGCACGTGGACCCCTGAACTTATCGAGGAAGTCGCACGGGACACGGGCCTGAGTCCAGAAGAGATCCAGAAGCGTATTGCTCAGACTGGTGCTCAGACCAAAGAAGAGCTATTTCCGCAATTTTACGCGGCTGAAGGAATTGATCCCCAAGCCCCCGAAGCGTCAGCACCAACCCAACCGGGAGCAATGCCAGCACCATCTACCCCCAACCGTGCGCGGGCCGCCCAGGCGGCGATGAACGGCCAGCCTATGCCACTGCCCCATAACCCTGCCGAGGAAGCGGAGGAAGGCCCCCAGACGCCACAGATGGAGGCCGCAGAGGGTGAGCAAGGCGATGGGATGACGATACCAGTTGAAATCGCTGAAGAGGCCCACAGACGCTTAGCCCCGCATCCGGCACGCCGTCCTATGAGACCGGGCGCACAACCTCCCCATCGAGGTCACATGCCGCCACCGCGAAGGCCCGGCGGATACTAATCAATTAGTTTAGTGAATTTCCGCCACAAGGCTCTCCACCGTGGCTCTGTCTGGGTAAGCGACCTGATAACCGTCTTGTTGCCCCGCTTAATCACTGTATCGCCACTCGTCACCCATTCTGGTAAGTGATCAACGGTGACGATGTGAGTCGTAGGGCTGAATTCATCCAAGTTAACGCCGTGACGCGCCAATCCCGCAAAGTGCAGATCGTCTTTCATCGCAACCTCTTCCTAATCTCAGCTTCCAACTCAGCCGGTACATCTCGCAGTCCCTGTTGGCCGGGAACATAGATAGGTGGCCAGACACGGCGAGAGTTCTTCGTCACCCAAGCCCATCGCATCGGAGAGTAATCCCCGAATCGTTCTTCGTTGGAGCCTGGCGCTGGCATGAGCATCAAGGAGCCGTCAGAAAGTAGCCATTGGGTGAAGTTGGTCGAGTGGCAACCGACGAGTTCAACAACGCAGACAACCGCCCCAAGTGGAATGGAGTCACCAACGTCGCGTGGTCGGCCGTCGAACTCGCTGAGATACTTTGTGAGCACTCGGTTGAATGGCTGTCCGGCGCATTGATCTGCAAATCCGCGCTTACCACCGACAGGGCCTAATCCTTTCGCTTGATGGATCGCGAGCAGCCCGCGGTATGACGTCGACCAACTACGCGATTCTATTTGCTTGGCACCTATCGACATTAAGGTTCCCCAAGGTGCCGTTAATGATAAGATCCTCAACCCACATTCCTCCTTGTTTCAGATACGCAATCGCCGACTCAAGGCTTTCGATATTATCGCTGAACGCTCCGAGTCCTACATTGCACTTAAAGCAGAGAATCCCGCGAAGCTTACCCGTGAGGTGATCGTGGTCGACGTGGGGCGAGAACCCCCGAACGTCATCTATAACTCGCTTGCAGATGGCACATACACCGCCCTGACTCTCAAGCCACTGTTGAAACTCTTCTAGCGTTAAGCCGAACTTTATAAGTAAATGAGACTTGCGCTTCGAACGATCAGAGCGTTCTACGTTAGCCCGTTGCCACTCGTTGCCTTTGACCGAATAACACTTCAAACACAGATAACGATGATGCGGGCACATCTCTGCAACCGGCTTTGCCACCCCACAGCGCCGACAAGTAAAAGGGCATTGGTCGATTTGATAGTCAATGTGCGCTCGGTAAGTCCGCTGTCCCGGAGCCTGAATAGCGAACCCCCCCCCCCCGCCATCCACAAACACAGGACACCTCATAGCCGTCCACGGGAGGCTTCCGACGGAACGGCTTTCCCCCTATGGGCTGAATGATTCTACGATGCCCCTTGATCGCTCGCCCGTTTTTCATAACAAAACGCCCTCCCTCGTGTTGGCCGTTGTTGTCAAGACAGACGGACGAGAGCTTATCGCTCACACGAGAAAGGGCGCTGGCTGGAGAAATCAGGACAACGGCGCAAATAAAAAACGCCCTCGTTCCCATCTGTCTTGACGGAGACAGTATAGCACGACGACGCCGATCCCACTCGCGCGTCAACTGGTAGCGGTAGGTCCGGCACTCAGAAAAGACCGCATCGCCTTTCATCCTATTAGTTCCATTGAATCATCTGCGTCGTCCGCCGCTGCTGCCGAAAGCATCGCGACAAAGTGTGCATAGGTTTCTTTTCCACAATGGAGCTTCAGCGTTAAGCCGTCGTGCAAGGGAAAGGTCAGCGTCCAGTCGGTGTCGCCGTTCTGTGCGTCGTATCCCGGTCGTGCCGGCGAGTCATCGCAGTAGAGAGTGATGCCGTCTGGAGTCTCGGGCGGATTGCCGCGTTTTACTTCTGGCTTCATCAGCTCACTCTCCTGAAGGCGTTCCAGTTATCACCGTAGATGAACTCCTTAGTGTGGCGCGCTGGCATTGAAAAGCGCAGGTCGCCGGGACTAGGAACGATGTCCCAGTATTTGACCTTCACGTCCTTCCAAGATGGCGGATCGGGGAAGTCGATGTCGTCGATAATCATCACGAACGGCCGAGCCTTAGCAAAACACTTCTTGCAGATGATCTCGAATGAATAGGATCGCTTCGTACACTCGCCGAACGGCGTCAACTGCTTACACTCAGCGCACAAACCTTTCTGGGCCATCCAGATTTGCTTAGGTAGCAGACTGACCCAACGACGCTCAAAGCGCACTGATTGATCGGACTGAGGCACCGGCGCACCCTCTGCGGTATCAAAGCGCGGGAAGGCAAACGGCCCGAAGTGATTCCTCTCGCGATACGACGATGCTCTTTCCAAGATGCGCTCCCAGAGGGACCCGGGCACCGTCGTTGAAACGAACCTCGGCACGATCAGCCACTCACGCCAGCCAGGAGTGAACAGCGGGCGCCGTACAGGCCGCGCCGCTCGCTTCATTGCTCTTTGCCGATTGCGATGTGCCGTTCGCCAGTTCATTTCGTTATCCGATTAGGAATAGCGATTCGTATCATTCGGTGATTCGTTAATTCCTTCCGCAGCAAGGCCAGCAGTGCGCGGTCTCGATCATTCAGTTGCCATTCAACGTAGCTGAGAGGCCAGCACGTTGAAGACCCGTAGCCTTCCCGCTCGGCGTACTCTACGGCGGCGGCGAATTCGGTATCACTCATTGTCGCCTGGCCCATTCCGCGTGAACCGCTTCGTCGAAACTGGGGTAAACCACGGGGAGTGGCGCTCTCGGTTCGTTTATGTCGAGGCTTCCGGGGCGGACAAGAAATAGCAACCTCACCCCTTGAGGCTGTCCTTCCCACGCCGGGACGAACTCGATGCGATATAGCCCTTGCTCCTGTAGCCGCTCAATCTTGTCTTCGATCGACAACCCGTCAATTTCATGGCCTACGGGAATCCCCGCTGACTCCGGCCACGCGCTCTCCAAAAGCTCCACTCGACTACGCGCGTTTGACGCAATCCTGGTAGCAGCAAGACAGGCTTCCCGCCAAGTTACCGCGGTCATCTGTGAGCCATCCACAGGGCAGACTGTGTTGCTGTCTCCGCTCATGCGGTAGTTGCACGAGGGGCACCTTCTCTCCGCGGTAATAATCTCAGGGCCAAAGTCGCGGTCCCAGGTCAAAAGCATCTCGCACACTTTCTTGACCGGGATAGGCAGGAGCACGCCGCCGGTCTTAGCAAGAACGAATTGCTCGATTTCTCTTGCGCGGTCAGTCATTGGACACCCTCTTGTCGGACGCCAAATATCTCGCGAGATCGTTCTGCGCTCCCTCGGCGATGGTCTGCCAGTTACGCGCTGCGCTCTGGAGTCCGATAACCCTATTACGGAGATCCTCTGCAATGGCGCGGCCCTGGATAGTATCAAGGGCGCGTGCGCGCATATCCTGTGGATTGAAAGGACGGCCACGCTTCATGTGTATCCACGCACTGACTCGTTCAAGCGATCTGAATAGATCACTCCCGAGCGCGGCTTTGGCAATCATAGCGTTGAGCGCAAACATTGTGATCGGGGCCAGCCTGTCCGCGAGTTCGTTATCAGATAAGCAGTCTCCGCATGACGCCTCATAGACCGGCGGCTTATCCCATCCTACTTCGGGAGTAGCCCATAAGTGCGATGGCCCTTTATCAATAACGAAGACTACTCCAACGTCTTTCTGGCAGCGAGTACAAGTTCCGTTCATTGTCCTTTCTCCAGAGGGAAGATCCGAGCGTTCCCCACGCGCAGTCGCTTCACTTCATCAGCAAGCAGGATAAGATCAGTCACGAAGGTTCCGCCCAGCGGGTCTACGACTATCGTTACGTCTGGCACGTCCTTCCATTTCTCCGCGTGGGCCAGAGCGTCTTCGATTGTACGACCGTCGCTCATATCTTCGTTCCCCCAGTCTTCTGAACATACGCCACAATATCGGCCACGCTCACCGCCTTATCCATTTTCTCTGCCGGGATGTCTTCAATCTCGAACTCATCCTCGAGCGCCATAGCAACCTCTACCGCGCTCAATGAGTCCATAGAGAGATCGTCGCGCAGATTCGCTTCAAGATGGCAGTCGCTTACTTCCATCCCGAGCGTTTTTGCCAAGACATCGGATACTCGTTCCGCGATGTTAGTCATAGATACCTCAGTGCTGTGTTATTCCGCGTCAAACCTCGAAGTCGTTCCCTGGATAGACGCCCCACTTCCGCTTAAGCGCACTCGCGACCATCGAGAACCATTGGTTCGCATCTTTGTCTGTCGTAGCTACACCATTATCCGCGCCGGGAATCCCGCAAGTGATAGACAGGGCATATTCTGGGCGGGTACGTTCAGCCAGGTCGGCAACCACTGACTGAAAAGCCGCGAGTTCGTACTTATGAAAATAAAACTGCATCGCGAACCGGGCACACGGGCTCGTGATGCCAAACAGCCCACAGCCATACATGTCGTCAAAGTCCAGCGCCACTGGCTTGCACAGGTAAAGCAATCGGTAGAAATCGGCGGGCGTGTCGTGAAACTTTACGTTTCCCACCTCTATCCCGGTCCAGCCTTCCTCGGGCCAGGGGCGAATTGCTGACCTGAAAATATCTCGCTCGTCACCAAATTTGTCTTCAAAGACCTCAGGGGCATCATCAATCCTCCAGTCAAAGGCGAAGGCTGCGACTACTTTCTCTGTCAGACTCCTGCTCACATCTGGAGTGGTGACTGCGTAGAGACGATCCCATTCACTAGACTGGTAATCGTATTGCCCTTGCAAAAACTCGGCGTCAACATCTGTGTTCCGTCGCCAGTGATGTCTAATGCTCTCCGGCGTTGGACGCTGCGGGATTATGTTTATTGCGTCATCCCGCGTTGGTGGGCCTTCCGCAGATGCTTCCAGTGCCGCTATCAGATCGGGAACGGTCATATCCGTCCGCACTAAAGTCTCGCTCAACGCTGCGGCGAGTCGTTGCGCGTGGGCAGGGTGTAGGTCGAGATACTTTACTAAGTCTTTCATGTCGCCTCGTTCTCCTGCCGTAATCATGTCCGTCCCGCCTCCTGTCGCCACTGTTCAAAGGTAGTTCTTATGGAGTTAAACGCTTCCAAAGGCCAACGCAGTTCTCCAACAAAGTGCCGGCGCAGCAAGTGTTCGTTCTGATCCCACATTTTCCAAGGACGGCATTCGCATCCAGAATGCAGCGAGTCGTTATCTTCCGAGCACTCAATCAGCCCCTGAATAACCCCGTTCGCGGTTCGCAGCATCCGATGCCTGGGAGTCTTGCTCCAATTACTGTGTACAAGAAAACTCCCGTCCAACTCGACGTTACTAATCTCACAGTTCTCAACGACTACTCCCCCACTAAGGATCACGTTACTGACCTTAGCTACTCTCCCGTGTGCTCCCCGGATAACTACTCCATTCAGACACGCCCTCGATACTTCTGCTTCTGCGATATGAGAGTCGAGGATCATTGAATTGTCTATCTCTGCTGAAACAACATGGGCATTGTCTATGATCGATTCGCCGGTGATGGTTGAGAGGCAGGAGACGAAGGAGGCGCCGCGAATTTCAGACTTTTTCTCAACCAAACAATCCGACCCAACGGCTGCCCTGATACCGACAATTCGCCCCTGACCATTAGGATGGGTAGTAAAGTTCATTGGTCACAGTGACGTTGCGTTGCTGTTGAACCCCACGCCTCTCCCGCTGTCGCTCTTGATCGTATCGCTCATCTTACGAAGCCGCTCAAGTGTTTCCTCGGCTGTGCGCCCCAAACAAAAGACCGCGATAACGAGTTCCTTCAAGTGCGCAATACTGAACCCATTCGTCTGACTGACCCATTCATTCATTTGTTCTTCAGACATCTGCTCAGCCGACAATCGAGACCGGAGGTAGACTTTGCGGGCGTCCGCCGTTGGCATCCCAATCTTGATTATTTCATCGAACCGTGATGGGCGGTTCACGATGCGCTTGTCTAATCGCTCGGGGTAATTCGTCGTGGCGATAAAACAGACGTTGTTAATCTGCGTCTCGCCATCCAACACCGCAAGCAGTTCGTGCTCGCTGTAGCGTTCGATGATTTCGTCAATGTCTTCCAACACGCAAATGAGCGGACGGTCGGGCTCGATACGGCGCACTAACTCAAGGCCACGCTGCGCGAGTGAGGGACTCTCAGGCACGACCACAATGCCATCCCGCTTGATAATGTCGTGAGACAGCAACATCAAAGTCGCCGTCTTACCACCGCCCGGCGGTCCCCACATCATTATCCCGCGCTTGAATAACTGGCCCATCGCCTCAAACTTGTCCCGCGAGTCCCAGAAGACCTGCACGGCCTTCAGCACGCGCTCACTGGCGGTATCGGGAAGGATTACGAGTTCATCTGTAATAACCCGTTTCGTGACCAACAAAAGATTCCCCTGGTTGTCGGTCGCTACACCATAGACCGCGCTCGGTAACTGCGAACGAGTAGCGCTGACACCCATGAAGGTGCCGTTGCCGAGAATGGCCCACTGGCTTGTATCACCACTGCCCGTGGGAGCGTTCTGGGTTGGCGGCGCGGACTGTTCGGCGATGCTGGCACCCTGCCGTTTTGGCCGATCGCTGTTACCCAACCTCTCTGTAAACTCCGTTAGCTCGTCGCTCATTGTTTCCCCCCTAGTTTGCCAACGCACCCGCCAATCGCCCCAAAGGCTGGCAGTTTGATATTTGATACAGTGCCAGACCCAAAGCACTCGGAGCATTCAACGGTGCTGCCGTCTTGACGTGTAAGCACGCGACCGCCGCCGCAGTATTCGCAGGTGACTCGATTCGCCGGATCGTTCAGCGCACGCGCCATTGATAGCAGTGCGCTCTTTAATCGCGATTTCATTCATGGACCCTCAGACTGGAAGCAGTAACAACCACTCGCCACCGTCTGGAAGCGGCACCACTGCGCGTTCTGTATCGCTGTAGACGGTCGCCACGTTGCGATTAGACCACTCCCCCGCACCTTCTCCGTCCCAATGCCAGTAAACATAGTCTCCGCGTGATGGGCGCCGAATCATGTAGCGCGGCGCGGCATGATTCCCTTGCTCTCCCCTCCATGCTCGCAGTTTTTCTTGAGTATCCACCGACATGCTGGGCCGGCCGGAACTGAACTGTCCCTGCTGTAGTTCGAGCAGTGCCGTGGTTAGTGTCTCTTGGTGGGTGAGCAGGGCTCGTTGAATACTGAGAATAGAATCCAGATCGAACGAAGCAGAGGTTTCGTCAGCCTGAGATTCAATTCCACGTCGAATACCTAATGCAGTTGTTAGTGTTACCATCTTTACTCAACCTTTCCTTTAGGATCCCCGAACGTGAAGCGACAGATAGTTCCCAGCATTCGAGACTCCCCAGCGTAAATCGCATCAGCCAATGGCTGGGTTATTGATGTCATCATCCCGCGCTCAAGGTGTTCGCGTAGTTTCCGACGCTCGCTCGCCGTAAGCGGCCCGTCAATTTCGACTGGTATCTCAATCAGTATCTTCATTTCTTGCGTGCCTTGCGTCGCTTAAAGGTTAGAACTACGTCGTACCCCAACTTATCGGCTATCTCCTCGATCTTGTCCAAGGTAAAGTTCTGGGCATTGCGCAGCATGATCGTAACCGTTGGGCGCGACACCTCCAGTAACCGCGCTAAATCGGCACGGGTACACTCAACACTCGCCATCATCAGTTCGATGCACTGTCGCACCTGCTTTCTCAGATAAGGTCGATTTGCTTTCATGCTAACGCGGCATAATAAGCACAGAGCCCGTGTCTGTCAACGGTAAAGTTTGCGTATGGACTAACTCCTTTATTTGTGTGGTATATTCCCTCTCGTGAGCCTCGTCCTTCCACTTTCAGATCAAGAGTTAATCCTCAAGGGTCTTGGCAGTCTCTCAGTTGACACGTTAGAGCGTGCTGACAATCTCATCCGGTACGAAGAAGTCAAAGATCCCGAACAGCAAGAGGTGGCCGCCCAAGCGTTTCTGCGGAAGTACAAGGGCGAGCCGATCATCTGTAAGACGCCGGAAGCGATAGCACTGGAGAACCTTGGGCCGCTGGTATGGCTGAAGACATTGGCTCCACACGTCTTTCGTAGCGAGTTTGCTCCTTTTCACGAAGAGTATTGGAGTTGGATTTGGCCGCTGCTGCTGGCAAAGCGGGACGGAGCACGGCTGGTATCGCTAGATGAGCCCTTGTCCTATCTTCTCACTTTGGGGAGGGGCCTCGCGAAATCAACGTGCCTTGAGTGGACGTGCATTGCATTTGGCGCGCTCATTGGTCGGTGTTTGATTCTTTACGTTTCCTCAACCGGCAAGCTCGCGATCAGCCACTTGAACAACATCCGTGATGAAGTAGAGGCTTCTGCTATCGCGAAGTACTACCCGGCGATGTCCGAGCCGGAAGTTGGTAAGCATGGCAACAAGTACGGCTGGCGCGGCGACCTTTTGTCCGCGAAGTCTGGCCTTACGATCTTTGCTATCGGTCTTGAAGAAGAAGTACGCGGTATTAAGAAGCGAGAGATGCGCCCGGCATTCATCGCGCTCGACGAATTTGACGGTAAGGGCGACAGCGCCGACGTGACAGCCAAGAAAGAAGGGATTATTGCAGGCTCAATCTTCGGCACCCAGACACCCGATACAATCATCGGCATGGCGCAGAATCTTATCGGCCCACAGTCAGTCGCTACTCGCACATGGAAGCGCCGCAACGAACTGCTGAGCTATCGCCGGGAGAGTGGACTCATCGGAGCGTTTACCAACGACTTCAAGATCGAACCCGATGGCACCCGCTGGCGCGCGACTAAGGGTAAGCCCACCTGGCCCGGACTTGATATGCTCGCCTTTCAGAAGTTCCTCGATACGTCCGGTCCTATTGAGACGGAAGCAGAATATCAGCACGTCTTTGATCGCAACCAAGAAGAGAGAGTTATGCATAACTACGTCGATAAGATTCATGTAATCACTGACGAGGACTTTGAGTATGTTTACAAAGTCCCGCGACCACCGTCGAGCTGGAACAAGTACATGGGCAACGACAAGGCCCGCACCAAAACGGAGTACCACGCGAACGTCGCCGGCACTCTCACGATGAGCAGCCAGAACACGCCTTTGCCGGGAATCACCTTCCTCTACGACCCGCTTAGCTTTGAAAAGAACTCAGAGCCGGATGACTGCGCTATCGCAATGCTCAAGTGCATTATCCCACGCGTGATGTACCAGGGGGTGAATTATGAGTGGGAAGAGTTGCGGCGAATATTGATTAGCCGACAAGGGATCGACAGGCTCACCGGCACGCTGCAGGAAAGAATCAATGCAGAGCGATCTGGCTTGGCTCAAATCATCCCGAAGCTCATCGCGCCGTATCTGGAGAGCCTGCATTATGTGGGCTTCAGGATGTCGCACGAGGCCGACGACTGGCGCGCTGTTTATCGCGATACCTTTGGTCTGCCTTATGAAGCGAGTAATCCTGGACACGGGGACGGTCTTGCCCTAATCAACATGGCGATGAAGATCGACTACACGGTTCAAGATCCATTTGGCCGCCCCGCCCGCGACGATCAAGGTCAGATTATCTTTGACGAAGTAACAGGCAAGCCAGTCCCTCTTATGGGCATGTCTCGCTGGTACATGATCGTCAAGAAAGACAAACTTCCTTATCCCAATGATGCCAAGCCGGACTTGTTGCACGGCAGCGACCTCGCCCGTTACCAACTCACCGAGCATCGGAACATGGCGCCGAAAGTGAATGCTTTGGGAGAGATGGAGCGCGATCCAGAGAAGCGAAATGATGATTTTTCTAACCTTCTGCAATTTTGGTACAGCACGAACTCTATTCAAGCCCGCGAGTTGACTCCAGGCGAGCGAATGGAAGAGTCCTTACTGCCCCACCAACGGCAGGACGCGATCGACACAGAGAAGGATCCAGAGAGGAGAGAAAAGAACGTTATGTCTCGCGAGATTGCACTGAGGAAACAGGCTACAGTGAGCCTGACGAAGCAGTTAAGCGGAAAGGGATCGGGTCGCGGACTATCGAGTTACAAGAAACTCGCCGGCCGGATGAAGTGAAAATGGCTTTTCAATTTGACTGATACAGCCTACTATAGCGATTCGATGGCTTCCTACCTTCCTATAGTCACTTTCGTTCTTGGCTTGCTGGTCGCGGGTGTTTTCGCGTACCTGATGGGTATAGCTCGCGAACGCGACTTCAAGCACACCATCGCCGCCTACGCGCGACTCATTGAGACAGACGACACCCGATTCAGCAGCGTGATGGACAGGTTACACGCCACCAAGAACCTCCCCCCCGAGGCTGTCAACATGAAGTCTGAGCATGAAGAGCGGCGCGAGCAGTCAAGGATCAAAAAGCAGGAAATGGACGATCTAGGGTTAGGGCAGATACCCAAACGGCATGGTCCGGTAGATAGCGGTGTTCTGGAAATGGAACTCCAAGTGCTCAGGGATCGCAAGAAGACAGCTTCCTAAAGGGAAGATAAAAATGCTGCCTCCGTGTACTAAAGATTCGCCGCCTTTCTGGTACATACCGCTGGTGTCGGGGCTAGCCGGTCCTCGCTACGCTGCCTATAGAAAGACAAAGATGGACATCGGTTATTGCTGGCAATTTGATCAAACCGCATCTCGGACGTAAGCAATGGCGCTAAACAAGCCACAACCCGCTCTCGGCGACTACCTTTTGGAATTTAGTCGTGAGGTACTGCGAACCTACGACCGGCCAGAGCGTGCGCGCGTTGAGACCTCGGTCACTTTGCGCCGGCGCTTCCGCGGAATTGGCAAGGCCGATCTACTCGGCGGCTTCATGTCGGACGGTAGTGGCCAATGGTTAGGCGATGGTACCGAAGCCCAGATAATGATGAACATGCACTCCCTGGGCATCGTCAAGCAGATCATCCGTGCCAACACCAATGCGATGATCCAAGCGCGAGTAGACATTGACATCGATCCTGTCTCAAAGAAGAAATCGGACAAGCAAGGCGTCGCGGCGGTTGCTAAGGGGTGCTATCAATTCTTCAATAACCACCCGGACTTCTGGTCCAACAATCTTGAAATCGGCATCAATCAACAAAGCCAGACTGACTACGGCTACTACCTTCGGGTTTATAACGATCCAGATGCTGAATCGCCAATCAATCTCGTAGTAGATGAGTATTCCGATGAACCCATCGAAGAGCCCGGGAAGTACGCTTGCCCTGAGTGCGGCGCTAGTGGAGCGCTCTTCAGTGCCCAGATGGGCAATGCTGACGATGAAACGATCCCGTGCTTCAAGTGTGGCGAGACAGCAGAAATCCTTGTCATGCCTGAGCACTCGGAGACACCGCAGTTCAGGGGCAAGGCGGAATACCCGGCCGGAAATATCTGCTTGGAGCGCATCTCGTTCTATGAAATCCGCGTAGATGAACAAAAGACAAAGAACGGCAACCTGCGCAAAGCTCGTTGGCTGGAGCATCATTTCCTCATTGACGAAGACGATCTCCAGGCGATGGTGCCGTACTTCGAAATCGGCGAGCCGATGGAGTGGTCCTATCCTCTCAAGTGGCAATACTGCCTTGAGACGGGGAACGACAGGTATCTGAAATCGTGGTCGAACGATATGTCGTTCAGCACGCGCAAGCAGCACGAAGCCCGCCGCGTCTACCTCCGCCCCGCGATGTATCGTCACTACGTCGCGCCAGAAGACTACACAATGGATCGAGGTGACGGCCGGGCCGCTGTTGACCGGGAAGGAAACCCGGTGCTCTCGATTAAGAAGGGGCAGAAACTAATCGACGTCAAGCCAGACGGCTTTTGGTTTCTCGTTGCTAACGATCAACTGTTGCCCTGTGCCGAGACCTGCGATTTACGCGATGAGTGGTCCTACGGCTACTACATGAACGACTCATCAAGTTTCCACGGTCAGCCAGCGGTTGAGTTGAATGAACTCGCGCGCGCAGCCGATAACCTGTGGACGATTGAAATACAAAACCTTGAAAGCGGTTCGCTCAACAACCTTATTCTTGATCGTAATGTGTTCAGTGAAGATAACTTCGAAGAGCAGCTATCGTACACAAAGGAAGGATTCCGGCTGGAGAACGGCGACGCTCTTCGCAATCACTTCGTTACCAATCCCGCAGTGCCAACAACCGGCGCGATGGTGGGGCTGCAAGCCGTTCGCAGTATGCTTGGGGATATTGGCGGTCCACAGCCCGCAACACTCGGAGCCGCCCAGGCACACGTGGCTTATGCTTCTCAAGCACTGCAAAGAGAGCAAAGCCTTGGGCTGCTCACTACTAGCCTGATGTCAAAGGCGGAAGCAAAGGCTTGTGCGGTGATGCAGTTCCTCAAGCACGCACAGCGGACCCGTCCAAAAGAGTGGTTTCAGTACATTTCCTCGATGTACGACGAGGAATGGAAAGACTCAGACATCGAAGCATTCTTCGACAGCAACTTGGAACTGGACCTCCGCGTGCGGTACAAGGAAGGGTCGGAAGTCCCTACCAGCTTACTACAACAGGAGTTGAAGACTCGGCAGTTCATTCTGGACGTCGGGGAGTTGATGAAGGCGTCAAAAGACCCGGCGTTCCTGCAAGAGCAAATGCTCGAGCTGTTGAGTCAGTACGGTGACGCCGCGCAGATCGACTTTGACCTCGCGGACACCGAAGGCACTACGAGACTGACCGGGGTGCGCATCCAGAGGATCGTTGAATGGCTGCAAGCGAATCACGATCTCGATATGCCCGAGACGATGGTTGTGCAGTTGGCGATGGCTGATAAGTCTTTGCGACCAATGCCACGGGAGCGGCACGAGGTTGCGATAGAGATGTTGATGGATCGCGCTCGGGCCTTAATGTCAGAGCAGCCCGATCCCGACTATCCGTTAATCTCCTGCATACTTGAGTTAATTAAAAGACACGAGGCCGGTGGGGTAGACCAGGCGCAGACCGAAGATGCGAACATGATCGAATCCAAAGCGCCCGAACTCGCTGCCCAGGCCGCGGCCGCGCAAGCACAAGCCGCTGGTGCCGCAGCAGCCGAGCAAGCAAAGGGTCAGGCCGAGATCGCGAAGGAAGCGCAGAAAGCACAATTGACCGCGCAACTGAAACAACTGGAGTTGGCAGCCAAAGCCGAAGAGGGGAACAAGCAACGAGGGTTCGATGCGCAGCAAGCGGGACTTAACCGTGAACATGAAGAAGCGCGGGTCGGTGGGGAGTTGGCGTTGAAGTCGGCTGAGTTGGCGTCACACCCGGATCGGCAAGCACCAGCGGATAAGGTTTCGGAATCGATCGCGTACAAAGATATCCCGCCAGCGGCGCAATCTGCACTACTCGAACAGGTAGGGTTACCGAGTTCGGGTACTAAAGAAGTTCACGCGGCAAACATCGCAGAGAAGAACGCGCAGGCCGCTGCAAAATCAGCGAAGAGGCCATTAGCATGAGAATTACACTTTTTGATAGAGAGCCAAAGTCGTTAATACCGCTTCTGTGTCTAACGGTTTCCGCTGCGACTTATGATAGTGTTCGGGAATGGAAGTATTGGTTGATAACGCGCACGACAGAGATTCGAGTTGGCAGATCTGGTCAGCGCCTTTGGTTATTTCGCCGTCTTTGGATTGAGAGGATCTACCCAGAGAGAACAGCCCCGCAGAAGATATTGATTGATCGGCAACTAGAAGAACTCAGAACCGCACGACTTGAGCGCACCGGCGGCGAGGCCATTGAGCCAATCTGTTTGCACTGAGATAATAGAGAGCAATTCAAACCAAAGCAGAAAGCAGCAACAGCGAGTTCCCCGAATTCCTAGACGCGCTCGATTTCTTTGACGCACATGACATGATCGAAACATGACAACTTTACGACGAACTCGCAAAACTCTATTGTCAATTCCTGTCTTTTAGTCGTACACTTGCCCTTGATGACGCCGAACCGCCGCGATAATGGAACAGCACACACAGTATCTTCGCGGCCCGATGAAGTCCGTCGACAAGCAAACTTGATCAAAGACGTGAACGACGCACTCTCGATGGCCGCACGGTTGGAGCAGAGAGTGACCGACATTAAAGCCGGACTGCTCGCCGTCAAAAGTTTACTGGGGCGCAACGGCGTCGCTTAATTTTGTAGGGTTGAAAATTTAGCCACACCAGTAACGTTAAGTTACCCCTGGCCACCGATTGAACGCAGACGCTTAAATGCCTTCTGCTTTTGGTTGGTGGTTTTTCTTTTTAACGGGCCGCGACGAAAGTCCCCGCCCAGAGGAAAGACCACACATGTCAATGTCTGAATCAGCTATTGGAGCACCGAGCGCCGCGCCGCCGGTATCATCTGCTCCTGCTGCTCCTTCTTCCGCTCCCACGCCTGCTGCGCCGTCCGCGGAGTCAACTCCCGCCGCCGTGCCAGCCGTCGCCGAGCCGAGTGAAAGCACAGCTTCCGCTGTACCGTCCAGCGCGTCAACTCCCGCCCGCCCACAAACTCAAGAGGATGCCACGGCCAGGTACCACGAAAGGCTTGAGGCTATCCGAAAGAGCGAGGCCGAGGGAGATACTCAGCCGCCGGCAGCCGCCGAGCCTGAACAATCCGAAGCAGAACCCGTCGCAGTTGAGGAGCCGGAAGCGCCCGCCTTACCAGAGGCCGCCGCCCCGGAAGTCGAAACTGAAGACGGTGACAGTGAACTTCTCACGACTGAGCAAATCGAAGCCCTGCGCATACCGAAGTCCGAGAAAGCGAAGATCGCGCAGATCAACGCTCAAGCGGCCCAGTTGCGTGAGGTACACAAGACGCTCGGATCGGAGATAGGGGTGAAGCTTGCTTCTGAAATCCTCCCTATTCTTTGGACAGACTGTCCCTTCAATGAAGCGACGCAACCCGCCGAAGCGCAGGCTTGGTGGGACGAGCAGTCCGATTCGCTTCTTGACGCAATAGTCCTACCGGAGAAAGCAGGGGCAGAGCAGCTATTCAACCACCTCAGCCGCCACTTTGTTACAACCGCGCTCTATGACGAACGGCCAGCTATGGACGACGTAACCGGGCAACCGGTTCTCGACGCCGAAGGGAAGCCGGTCCCGATTGGGGCAATGTTCGCGAACAAGGTGATAGCGGGCGAATACGGCAATACCCCGGACGGCCAACCCTACGACTTGCCTCTAATTAGCAGGCTGGTCCAGGCCCACAAAGAAGGACTCATTAACATGGAGTTCGTCGATGCGGAACTGAGGGAAAAGGCCGAGACCGGTGCGCCCGAACCCACCCCGAAAGAACTGGAACTGCAAGCGGAACTCGATAAAGTCAAGGCTCAAACCGAAGGCGACGCCACTGCCGCACAGCAGAGAGCGGCCGAGGAGAAACGCAAGAGCGACGAGCGCATGGAGGCTTACAAGGTACAAGCCAAAGGCTTTGTATCCCGGTATGTAATGAAGCCGCTCATGCCGCAACTCGCGGATCTTGGCTGGGCACCACAGCCTGGGGAGGCCGGTTCTCAATTAGAGCAGAAGCAATTCTTTGCCGATGTCATTACCACGTACTTCAACCTGAAACTGGAGGGAACCTCCAAAACCCCCTCTGCGGATTATCAGGGAGTACAGGACATGATCGACAACGGAACGGCTTTTGGCCCTGACGGTAAACCCACGCAACGGTTCACCCTGAGAATGCAGCCCTTGGGAGACAAGGCCGCCGCGCTACTGGCCAAGGCCAAGCGCAACTTAGGCCCGATCCTCAAGTTCGCCGCCTCAACGAGTCGAAATGCCCAGCTCGCCAAAAAGAACGGTAAAGACGCATCAGAGCGCACGACCCCGGCCTTAGCCGTACCTGAACCGCCTGTAGATCCCAATGCCCCCGTGGATTGGGAAGCAAAGCAGGCTGCCGCACGCGCAAAGTTGCGCGCAGCAAGCGCAGGACGGGAACGGCCCGGCGTGCTCTAAGGAGTTTGATTCATTATGTTCGACGCAACAGCCTATTCCGAGGCGCAAAGGGAGTACATCGCAGATACGATTGAAATCGCGTATCAACAGGTGACTGACTTCCTCAAGCGCCTTGAAAGCACGGCGAGCAAGGAACCGACTAACTTCCGTGGCCGCAGAGTGCCGCTGGAAGTCAGTGCGAACGCCTCGCTTGCATTTGGTAACCCGGACGGCGGAGACTTGGCCAAGCCTGGTTCTCCGAAGTTCAATCACCTCCAGATCCCGTATGTTCATGTGAACATCGGTCTGGAAACTTCCTACAACGCGATCCTGAATGAAGGCCGCGAAACCGTTGGCAACGCCTTCGAACAGATCGCAGAGTCCACCGCCAAGACGTTGATGAAGAGGCTGAATATCTACGCCTCGAACGGTGACGGCACCACGAAGCTCGGTATCGTCTCGGCCCGCACCTCGAACGCCGTACTAACGCTCGACGGCGCGACCGACACCATCGGCGCCACCCAACTCATCGAAGAGCAGCGGGTTCTGATATGGGATCCAACCGGCACGACCCAGCGCGTAGGCACTGTCGGTTCAGGCACGATCCGCATCGCCTCTCTGACCCAGACAACCATCACCCGCGGTACCGGTGCCTCTGGTGACATCGACTGGCCCTCAGACGTGGTAGCCGGCGACATCGTGTGCCCGGAAGGAGCAACCCCGTCAGTCGGCATGAAGGGCATTCCGTACATCAACAACAACGTTGGTGACTACTTTGGCCTTGCTCGTTCGGTGGTCCGCGCAGTGCAGTCCACGATCGTCCCCGCTGCCGGCGGCGCTCTTTCGGCCGCGTTCCTGCAAGCCGCTCGTTCGCGCACCAAGCAACGCAGTGGCCAGTTCGGCACCCGTGAGAACGGGATCACCGAGTTGGCAATGGGCATCACGCAACACGATGCTTACGCCACCTTGCTGACCCCGATCTCCTTCCAGCACATCACGGACGGTCGTCCGAAAGGCGATCTGGGCTTCGCCAGCCAAGAATTTACATGGTTTGGCACGCCCCTCAACGAGTACGCTGATTGGCTGGGCACCCGTGTCGACTTCCTGAACATGAAGCACCTGAAGATCGCCAATTGCAAAGAGGTTGGCGCGCTGAAAGGTATGCCGATCAACGACGAACTTCAGTCGTTCAACGGCACGACCGGAGTGTATCGCATGGCTAAAAGCAGGTATTGGGATTGTGCCAGGGATAATTTCAGTCCTTCGCCTTATCGACTCGGCGCAGTGACGGGACTCAGTGTCTCAGGTTTATCGCAACAAAAGAGTTGATTCAGTGATACACTGATCCACATATACACGGTGGCTAGAGGGCACTCGAAGAGCGGAATCCCACCGCCTGCCACCGCGTTACTTTGGGACCAACTAGGGAGGTTGGTAAAATGCCAGAACCGATCTTTGAAAAGAAATGCAAAGGCCCATGCGGTCGAATACTGCCGCTTACTCAGTTTCCGAAGCAGCCCCGACACAAGCGCGATGGACGCGCTGCCCAATGCAAGGAATGTGTAAAGGCGAGTGACGCGGCGCGACAAGCACGTCCTGACTTTCATGTTGGTATAACGGAGAAAATCTGCACCAAGTGTAAAGGCGTCCCGCAGCCAATTGCTAATTTCCAGCGACACAAGGGCAAGCCGGATGGCCATTGCTCGGAGTGCAAGGCGTGCAGAAATCCGGTACAGAACGCCTATTACCAAAACAACCGAGAGGATGTTATTGCGAAGGTCAAGGTGTACAACAAGGCGCACCCCGAGAGAATCGAGGCAACGCTGAAGACCTTGGCGAAATGGGCAGAGGATAACCCCGAGAAGGTTCGCGAAGCCAATCGGAAAAAGTCGCACGCCCGACGCGCCTGGCAACGGTACGAAGCCATCATGGCGATGGGTAGCCATTGCGTTTGTTGCAACGAGAGTGACTGGCGTCTTTTGACATTTGACCACATCGGCGGCTGGGGTGCGGAGCATCGCAGGGAGTTAAATCACGCGATGTTTATTCCGTGGCTGATAAAGCACCACTACCCGACCGGCAACGAGATTTGCCCTGAGTGCAACATTCAACATCGAGGCGTCCAACTGATGTGCTTCACGTGCAATATGGCAACAACGATTCACGGCACCTGTCCGCATCAAAAGGAATTCAGCATCGTCGCAATGGCGATGGAGCAGCAACAGGCGATAGCCGCATAGGAGAAAGTTAATGAGCAAACTTCGAGAACGATTCGTGATGAAGCTGGTGTATGTGCTGCCTCGTTCGCTGGTGTACTGGTGCGCGATTCGGCTGATCGCAAACGCGACAACTGGGATTCACGAGAACCAGGTTGTGCCGGAGTTGACGGCTATGGATGCCCTAAAGCGTTGGGAGACCGCGAAACCTACCCGCCGGCGGTTCAAGGTTTGGAACGGTCCCGACTACAGGGTAAACAGCACGAACGATGCGCCGCGCGTGAAAGAGATCAACTTCATTGGTCGCGTGTGGGACCTTCGATTGCTGGTTCCCTTCGGTATTTCGATCTGGCGCAATAACGAACAGAAGTTCCGAGTTCGCTATCCAGCGCTTGGTTAGTTTGAAAACTTAGTCACCCGGTAGAAATCTACCCCCTGACCACCCTTAAAGTTGATCGTCTTAGACGCTCTGCTTCGGGGTGGTCTTTGTTTTTATGACTGAAGAAGAAGCAACGGTAGAAACGAAAGCGCTATTTGGCGAGGACTCGTTCACCGAGTTTGATGACGCCGGCGGCATTGATCGCTATTACGTTGGCGCGCTTCCGAGTTCACCTGGTCCATATATCGGCTTCATGGGTTTCTCTTGGGAGCAAGTGGTAAAACTGGCTAAGGCGTCAATTATCGGAAGTCCTGTCTTTGGGCGAGTATCACCGGCAGACAATAAGTAAATGGCACTCGATAACACCAACAAACTGATCTGGCCGCACTATTACGTGGCGGCACCGTCTATTCCCGGATGGTGGAGGGCGAATCTGGATCGTATTGGTGGATTCAACCGCTACCGAGCGCCGAATTTGAAGCTCGTCTGGGGGATGGACGAGCACATCTTTGAGAACGACAATCCCCGTGCAATGAAGTACCCGAATCCCAACGACACCGAGTTAGGCTGGGCATGTTTCATTCTCGAACGATATGCAGAGACCGGGTTTTACAACGAAGATCAGTGGAACGCTTTGCGGTATGGAGTTGAGGAAGGCACCGGGCGCACTATCGATCACATGGGGCCTTACAAGCGAGAAGGGGATTACATCAAGGTCGTGGAGATGATGGATGACGATCTCGCGCCCTTCCCGCCCGACAAGATTTTTTCACAGCAGATGCTCGATGAGATCCAGTATCGCGTAGCGGCCGGGGCGCAGAAGAACGCGACCCTTGGCATCCTGGCCTTGCAGCGGAAGCGCAAGGAAGCAGAGAGAGTGAAGCGTCTCACGGAGATGCAGGAAGAGCGTCGCGACTATCATCGAAAGAACGCAGATCGAATCAACGCGCTACATTCAAGGGACTACGTTGGCCTTGTCGGCAGCAGTCTTGCGCCATCAGGCTCAACAACCATTTTGACTTTAGGGAGCAAATAAATGTCTGCCAATCAACAGCAAATCAATCCAGCGCACCTCGGCCTGATTAACACGAATACTGTCCGGCACAGCCAGTCATTGACTGACCGGGATCGGAACCTCGAACCGGAGGATAACCGGACTCGCAGGTTCTGCTATCAGCCGGCATTCCAGTACATCGAGATGCACCCGCGCGAGGGCGGACAGCAGACGGGGCGCATTGAGCCCGGCACGTTGACGCTGTTTGAGACCTATAACCTGAAACTCCAGAACATGTCGGTGGACGCCTCAGACCCGAGCGGCCCGTCCGTTGACGGCGAATCCCTGGCCGGTGTTCAGGTAGCGAACTGGGTGCGCCAGTATGGTGAGTTTGGGTTCCGTGAGACCACTACGCTGCGAGGGCTGAGCAACGCTGAGGCGGTGGAGTTGTTCTTTCAAGCGCACCCCCCACTGAGTTACGCAGTACGTGAAGAAATCCAGCGACCCGATGGCAGTCTATTCTCACAGTGCATCTACGAAGGCGAAGACGTTGATCCTCGCACCGGTCTCCGCGAGGTCTGCATCACCTGTCGGCGGGATCTCATTGACGCGCTGCTGCAAATGGATCCAGAGCCGCAGGTTAAGGCCCTTCTGACCGAACTGAAAGAAAGCGTTCGCGTCGGCCGGTCTCACATGATGAGCGACTGGTCGAAGGTGCTCAGCGAGTTGAACACCGCACCGACACCGAACACCGCGCCGACCCTGGGGGCTCTCAGGGAAGGCCACTATTACTTCATGCGTCAACTCCACGAGCGAACACCCGAGGCGATGGCGCTTGAGAAGTCGCGGCAGTCCACGCTGGATACGGCCAACATCTTCAAGGCTGCCATCGGACAGCAGACCAGTGCGCTGACCGCTCAGCAGGAGAACGCGGCGCTTGATTTGATGCGCCAGCAGATGGAGGCTCAGCAGCGGCAGATGGATGAACTGAGGGCGCAGTTTTCAGCGAAGTCAGTGACCCCGCAAGCGGCGACTCCACAAGCGGCCGAGCACGATACCGAGCAGACGGCGCCCGATAAGGCTCCTGGCAAAAAGGCTGGCAAGTAGCCGCTGGCGTCGAAAGAGCAAGAGTTGAAATAAGGAGAATTCGCATGGACAAGCACCAAGAGCAGCCGGACGTGTTTCCGCCAAGTTTTCCCGGCTACGCGCAACTGCTGGCATCTGGAATTACGAAGCGATCCCAACTTCAGGGCAAGACCATCGAGGAGTTGGAGAGAATTAAGGACATCGGGCCAGAGATCGCTCAGCGAATCCACGCCTCGTTCGATGGTCAGGCTTCCGATCAGGTTGTGGCCGCCGAAATAGCGCTTCAGCAGGCTGCCGCGGTAACCACGGCTCAATATCCTGACGTACCGCCAGAGCCATCGCGGTCGGCGACTCGTACCGCGTACCCGCCTCTTTCCGATGGGCCGGACGATCCGCAGCTTAGCCAGTCCCCGGCGAACCCGCCGTTTCCGTTTGGCACTCCGGCCGGCAGCGCGCGTCCGCTGCGCACTGACGGCCCAACACTCGCAGAGTACGTCGCGCGAGGGTACAAGGCCGAAAACTACCCGCCTGCTGGCTACGCAGCCAGGTAGTGCCGCACTGTCCAAGGTTTCGATTCACTCATTGGAGGATCAGAAGATATGTCCGCAACTATCACTCTACAGGCCGCTCTCGTGCTGCCCGCAAACAAGTCTTATGTTTTCCCCATAAGCATCCCAAGCGGCACCGTTTTGACGCTTCCTGATGCTCAGAACCAAGACTCTGTGGCTGAGATGCTACGAGCGATTTCCCCGGCGGCGCTGGGCGCGAATCTATCGCAACTGGATCGAGACGTCGCTGCACCCAGCGGCTACGATGGCGTTCCGGTAGGGGACGATGTTCATGTGAAGTATGGGGCCTATGGGAACAGAATTGTGCTGCCCTATGGAGCGAGTTCGTCGGTGAGCAGTTCGACGAGTTCGTCAGTGAGCAGCTCGGTGAGCAGTTCAGCCAGCGCGAGCTAAGGCTACAGTTCGGCAAAGTAACCGCGCAGGGTGGCTTAGTGTCCGCCCTGCCACTAAGGAGTATTCGCCATGAGTCTTGACTTTACCTTCGCATCTGGAACGACGGTTTATTTGGATAAGGCGGGGAGATATCCAGCCGTACTGCTGGGCACCCGATCAATGACGGTTGCCGGCGTGAATAGCGCGCAGGACTTGGCGGAAATCCTCTACGGCAACAACCAGGCGGCTTTCGCGCTTAACCACGCGGGCCTGATCTATACGTCCGGCGATAACACCATCGACTTTGGTCCGGGGGCTATCCCGGTGGACAAGGGCAGCTCATCCGTCAGTTCATCGGTGAGTTCGAGCGTCAGTGCCAGCGTGAGCAAGTCGCCGAGTTCGTCCGTAAGCAGCAGCGTCAGTTCATCGGTGAGCGGCTCAGTAAGCAGTTCAGTGAGTTCATCGGTGAGCAAGTCGCCGAGTTCGTCGGCGAGCGCGAGTTCGGACAGCCGCCTGAAGTCCAACATCGTTCCACTGGAAAACGCTCTCAGCAGGCTGGCGTTAATTCGCGGCGTTGGTTTCACGTGGAACCAAGATGCGGAGGCTGTGGGCAGAACACCCGGTGCCCGCGACATTGGCGTTCTCGCGCAGGAGGTCGAGCAAGTGTTCCCCGAACTGGTCTCCACGGATGAGACGGGACACAAGCGAGTCAACTACAACGGCCTGGCCGGAGTGCTGTTCGCTGCCGTTGCCGAACTCAACGCCAAGGTGAATGAACTTGAACGTCCGCGCGCGCTTGCAGCGGGTCAGTAAAATGTCAGTGACCTGGGGATTGGTCAGAACGGCCACACGCAACGTTGCCATAGCGTCTGCGTGTGGCTCTTTCTTGAGAGGATCTATGTCAAAACTTGCCGTTGTTATCCCATCGCGAAATGAAGTTCACCTAACCAAGACCGTAGACGGCATTTTCAGTGCTACCCGTGGTCCTGTGTCTGTCTGGGCTGTTATAGACGGGGGAGAATGGCCTGAAGACTGGGCCGCGACCGTTGAGCGCCATAGCCCCAACCTACACACGATCCGGTTTGGCGCGTCGCACGGACTACGAGCTTCTGTGAATGCCGCTGTCGCTGCGTGCCAGTGCGACGCTATCTTGAAATGTGATGCCCACGTAAAATTCTCCGACGGCTTCGATCAAGTGCTCCTCTCTGCCCTTGGCGATCGGGAAGTGCTGATCCCGCGCAGACTGAGACTCGACGCGGAACGCTGGGAAGTGATAAACGATAGCCGTCCCGCGGTGGACTATGAATATCTCACGCCGCCTAACGATGAGAATGGAGGGTTGAAGGGCAAGATATGGGAAGAGCGGGCCAAGGAGCGTGCGGATTTGCTTGTGGATGACGTCCCTTTGTTTCAGGGAAGTTGTTGGCTGATGAAGCGCGAATACTTTGAGTTTCTTGAGTTGTTGGACGAAGAAACTTACGGCTCGTTTTTTAAGGAGCCGCTTGAAATTGCCTTAAAGGCCTGGCTCTCAGGCGGTCGGGTCAGGGTTTGCAAGGTCGCCACCTACGCCCACTGGCATAAGCAACGGCGCGGATATGTACTCGGTGCCGGGTCCAACGAGCAGGCGCTTGCCGGTCTGCGTCCCTGGCTGACCGGTAAAGCGTGGCACAAGCAGACTCTACCGTTCTCCGCTTACATTCAGCGTTTTGCAATGCCCGGGTGGTCGCTTGCAGAAAACTCGCCACAACTGCCTACCGTGGTGTAGAATGCCCAGCGATGACATTCCCTACCTTTGTTGACAGGTCGGCCCGATGAGCGACCGAGAAAAAGGCAAGCGCAACGCCATCCGCTACTACCAGCAGAAAGATCGGCGCAAACTCCGCGCCTTCAACCACGACTTCCCCTTACCTGAATACTTCCGCGAAATGATTGGCGATAAGAAGGCCGTTTCTATCGCGGACATTGGCGCCGGCTCAATTCCAACCACTGGAAATCAGTGGCCTGGCGTCGAGGTCAAGGTGTTCGCCTCAGACTGCCTGGCTGACGAGTACAATGAAATCTGGAGAAGCACCAACCGGGTCATTCTGAATCCGGTCACCAAGCAGGATATGGAAGCACTGACCTATCCTGATAACCACTTCGACATCGTTCACTGTGTAAACGCGCTGGACCACTGTGAGAATCCCCGGAAGGCCATTCAGGAGATGATCCGAGTGTGCAAGCCTGGGGGATGGGTTTATCTCAGGCATGTTCCGGACGAGGGAGAGCGCCAACGATACCAGGGGTTCCACCAATGGAACGTCACCGAGTATGACGGCGAGTGTAAGATATGGAATCCCAATGATATCTTCTACCTCTCAGAGATCGGGAGCTTCACCTCTGAAGTTAAGACTGAGGTGTCGAATACGATGTATCCCGGCGAAGAGTCGGTGGTGTCGAGACTGAGGAAAGCTGATGGGTAAATCAAAGCAGGTCAGTGAGCCAGTTATTCAGCATCACGTTATGATGGATGTCGCAGGTAGTTGGGCATTGCTTCGAACTCTGGATGAAGACTGTCTCGATCAAGCATGGGCACTCGCGCGCGACTTCGCGAAGGCTAATCATTGCCCCACCATTGTTGCCACTACAGTCGCGGAGTTCTCAGGTGAATAATCCTCCTACACAATTCCTCAAGTACGAGCAGAAGGGCGACTATCACTGGCGGCAGTACGACCAGGGCACTAAGTACAAGACCCACGCCGACCGGGTAGCCCTCTGGGTACGCGAGAAGCACGTCTTAGACATCGGTGCCGGGGATGGCAAGATAACCTCTCTGATAGGCGCTCAGGGCATCGACAACGAGCCAGAGGGGGTCAGGCTGGCGCGGGCGCATGGCTGCAACGTTATTCTCGGGAATGGTTATGCGTTGCCTTATCCAGACGGCGCGTTTGAGTCAGTGCTGATGGCCGACGTACTTGAGCACTTCGAGTTTCCGGAGAAGGCGCTGGCCGAGGCGCGCCGGGTGCTGACGCAATACATCTACATCACGACACCACCGAAACGACCGGACGGGAAGCTAACCGATCGCTATCACTATACGGAATGGGAGCCGGAAGAATTGAAGGCGCTGGTTGAGAGTTGCGGGTTCGTGCTTGAGGGCGAGATACTTTCTATTCCAGCGGAGAAGGTTCAATATGCGAAGTTCAAACGCCGCGACTGAGCGAGTTGTCATTTGCGGTTCACATGCTTATCCGGCACAAGGAAAGATGGGAGACGTGCCCTACCCTGGTTTCCGGATTCGTTGGCGCGGCGGCGAAAGGTATCAGGCTTTGATTAACAGCCGGTGGCGGAACGTGGCGGTAGCGACCTTTATGGACTGGGATCCACATAGTCGCGAGCAGCGAAAGGCAGCGGGATGGACAATCTAACTGGCATAAATACGGACAGGCTCAAGCGGCTCGGCGGGCTACTCGGGCATGAAGTCGAGACGCCAGACGGAATAGGGGTCCTGATTGCCGTGAGCACACCGAGCCACGGTATTTGCTTCGAGCCGGAACGGATTCGCGTTATCGTTTGGTACGGTACCGACCATGCCCAAAACGGATGGGTTTCCAGGGAGTACGACCCCAACGAGATTAAGGCGTGGTCAACATTGCTGGCGACGCACCCGCGAATGACCATGAAAGACCTCGTAACCAACCCATGAATGAAACCGACCGCATCATCCGAGAGCGCTTCCAAGTAAGTCGGAACGACACCCTGCCTTACACCGGGAAAGCCAGGACTACTCGCAACGATCTCGCAAAACTCTTTGCTGATCTCGGATTTCAGACAGGAGCAGAGATCGGAGTCTGCAAGGGCGAATACTCCGTTGTTTTACTGCGCGAGAATCCTGAGTGTCGGCTTCTGCTGGTGGATCCGTACGAACCTTATCTCTCCCCTTGGAATTTCAAAGTCACACAGGAGCGCCAGGATCGGCGCTTAGAGAAGGCCAGAGAGCGGCTGGCGCCGTACCCGAACATTGAGTTCATTCGCAAGACCAGCATGGAAGCAGTGAAGGACGTGCCTGATGGCTCCTTAGATTTTGTGTTCTTGGATGGACTGCACGACTTCGACAGCGCAATGCTCGACGTGATCCATTGGACCAGGAAGGTGCGACCGGGCGGTGTTGTCAGCGGCCATGACTACTTCTACATGTGTGGTGGTCAGGTGCCGGACGTGATTCGGGCCTACACGATGGCTCACCAGATAAATTCGTGGTACTTGACCACCGGCGAAAAAGACTGCTCTTGGTTTTGGGTGAAAACCTAATTTATGCAGCGATAACGGAACTAGCCAAATGAGCAGCGACGAGACACCATACATCGGGGTTATCATTGATGGGGTTGTCGATGGAAGGGCAGACCCGCAACGCAATGGAGATCACAAGGTACCTGGCGGACGAGTAACTCCACTCGACCGCTGGCGATACGAACCAACAAATCGAACGGTATATTGGTCTGAAGATCGTGACCGCGATGAAAGCAAAGTAATACTGGAAAACTGGCTGGCTCGCCGGGACTCCCAAGTTGAACAGCACGACAGTCTTTTTAACTATCATGTTTACTATGACCAACACTTTAGAGTCCCACTATGCCGATAACTAATATGACCGGGGATCTTTGGGTGAAACGGTAAGCAGTGATGGTATAATCGGGCGAACCGAAGCAGTGTCGTTTGCACCGCTCCGGTTCCTAAATCGACCTTGTAGGAGGCCAATCATGCCCGAGACAGAATACCACGCAGAGCCAAAGAAATTCGCAGGACTCATTTATCTCATTACGAACAAGATCAACGGCAAGCAATATGTAGGCCAAACTACAACCACGGTAGACAAGCGCTGGCGCGATCACGTCGCGACGGCAAAGAGCGGGAAGGGCCACTGCCACGTTTTATACAGAGCGATCAGGAAATATGGTTCCGAGTCCTTTACCGCCGTGGCGATTGTGATGCCTCCGATAGTCTCCCATCGCGAACTGGATGCCGCTGAGAAGGAGATAATTAGCAGAATTGGGTCACTGAAGCCAAGCGGTTATAACCTCAAGGCTGGGGGTGATGGCGGCGGAACCCATCACCCTGAAACCAAGGCCAAGATGAGCGAACTTCGAAAGGGAAAGCCAAGTGGCATGAAAGGCCGAAAGCACACCCCCGAAGCAATTGCCAGGATGTGCTTAGCGCAAAGTAATAGACCCCCTGTGTCCGCCGAAGTGCGACTCAAGATGAGCAAAGCCGGCAAGGGCCGGCGGCAAACACCGGAGCACGTTGCGAAAAGAACAGCCCCGCTTAAGGGCAGACCCATAGCACAGTGGCGCGCCGCTAAGATGCACGCTGCTTGTAGGGGCAAGCCGTTATCGCCAGAGCACCGCGCCAAGATATCCAAAACCCAGATAGGTCAGAAGCGTCCGCCTGAAGTTGGGGCCAAGATAAGTGCCGCCCTAACGGGCCGTAAACAGTCCGAACAGACTAGGGCGAAAATAAGCGCATTCGCTAAACGGCGAACACGGAGCAGCGATGGCCGACTATTCGCTAGCGAGGCTACTGCATGATGTCACCTGATCTGGTCGCAGTCTATTACACAAGCAACAGGTTGGACGCGAAGCGGCCGCACTTTGCCAAAGCCGTTAGGGATCAGTTGTTGAAATCCTTAGACGGTGAATTTCCGATCATAACGGTATCCCACGAACCCCTTGACTTCGGTGATAAGAACGTGGTCATTGGCCCGGTCGAGCGTAGCCATCTTCAAATCTACAGGAACGTGCTTCACGGAGCGATCGCTGCTGCGTCTGCCTTTGCCGCCGCTCCTTACATTGCTCTTTGCGAAGACGATGCGCTCTACACGCGGGGGCATTTCAGAACTCACCGGCCGCCAGCGCACAAGTTCGCTTACGACTTCAATAAATGGGGGATGAACACCTGGAATGACCCTCCAGTTTTTGGCTACAGAGCGAGGGCGGTAATCAACCATTTAATCGCGCCGCGGAAACTACTGATCGAGTCTCTCAATGAGCGCTTTCACAAATTCAAAGATGTGCCGGATTCAGAGATCCCGATTCAATGGTGGGGCGACCTGGGGAGATACGAACGGAAACTGGGATGCACGCCTCGCGAGTGGGAGCCGTTCGCGGCGCCAGAGCCTGGCCTGGTGTTCTCCCATGAAGAAGCTTTTGGCTTTCTGAACCAAGGGGCACGAAAGAGCGCCGGCGGCGCGCGCCGGACAGAACTGCCGGGCTGGGGAACCGCCCAACAGATGGTAGATTTGTGGAACGAGAAGTGACCCTACTCGTTGACAACAACCCAATCGTCCGCGTGTTCCAGATCGGCGCGAGAGATTGTCCAGCGATGCTCAGAACCATCGGCGAGTCTAATGCGCAGAATCTCAGCCGGCACCGTGTCGGTTTCGCGCAGAAGGACTTTTTGGAAAAAGACGCATTCACCTTCAGGCCAGGCCAGGCGACGAACTTTATGGCCGTCAACGATGGCCTCCAAGGCGTCGGTGAAACAGACTCCAGATCGCGCAGCCAGCTCGATGTGGATAGGCGTAGGCGACTGGCTGGGCGAGAAGCTGCGAACGGCGCTGTGCTGCCCATCCGGGGCTTCCACGCAGCCCCCGGTCATCGGGCGGTGGCAGAGCGTGCAGATGCGCGGTGAATCGTCGTGCCTGATATCAACACCTGGCGATTGACTCGGTGAGAAGCCCTGGTTAATGTCCCTCGCAAGCTTGTTATCCAATGAGTCGAGAGCGGTAGACATGTTGTTTGATTCTCCTTTTGAAAGTGGCGAGATTGTAGCACGAACTAAATGCAAATTCAGGGTATAATGGGCGGGACAGGACAGCGCGTGAATCGCTATCCCGTCCCATTCAGTCAACCTTCGAGGAGGTCGCCGATGCCCGAACAGCAGTCTCTCATGTTCATGCCGATTGTGCCGCACTATAAATCCGGGATATACGTGATTACAAATCTGGCTAGTGGTAAGCCCTACATCGGTTCCGCTGTTAACTTACGCGCACGAAACGCCGGTCATGTATGGCACCTACGGAAAGGGAGCCATCGTAACAAACATCTCCAGTCGGCGTTCAATAAGTACGGTGCCGAACTCTTCTCATTTCGTCCCCTGCTGTATTGTGAGCCTTCCCATCTTTTATTCTACGAGCAACGAGCGATAGACGCTGCCTTGAAGGCGGGGCCGATTTACAACATCAATCCCACCGCAGGATCCAGGCTGGGCAGAAAAGCAAGCGACGAAACCAAGGCACGAATGAGCGTGGCCCTTAAAGGGCATCGGGGGCCAGTGGGTCACATAAAGTCTCCCGAGACTCGGGAGAAGCTGCGTCTCGCAAACCTTGGGAAGACCCATTCACCGGAGACCAGAGCCAAGCTAAGTGCGGCTGGTAAGGGTCGAAAGCAGCGCCCAGAAACCATCGTTAAAAGAGCGAAGAGCCTGACGGGAATCGTGAAATCCCAAGAGGCGAAACAAAAAATCTCCCTCGCGCTCCAAGGTCATCCCACATCAGTGGAGACTAGGGCGAAGATTGGAGCATCCAGCCGCGGACGGTTCGTCTCCGAGGAAACCAAGGCCAAGGTGTCGGCTGCGAGCAAGCGATCATGGGCGTCTAAAAAAGAGCAGGGGCTAGTAACCAAGGTCAGTCCAGAAGCGGTGAGGGAGAGAAGTCGTCGAGCCTACCAGCGGAGTGTGAGTGGACCTGAACGAGAACGGGTTCTTCAGGCTAAACGTGAAACTCAGCGGCGTTATATGGAGAGACAGGGGCCAGAGAAGATGCGTGCATACCGGCAGAATTGGGAACAAGAAAAAAGGAAAAAGGCCGCATGACTAAATACGATCTTGCGGTGGTGATCGCTGCTCGCCGCGAGGAATTCCTTTTACCTACCATTCTCGATGTGCTAAAGGCCAGACGCGGCAACACGCAAATCGTGGTAATCGCGGATGGCGAATGGCCGATCGAGCCAATTCCCGACCTGGCAGACGTAACTCTAATCCATCATCCGGTTTCGATAGGGCAACGTGCTGCGTGTAATGAGGGAATCCGCATTTCGAATTCCACGTTTTGTATGAAGCTTGATGCACACTGCAGGTTAAGCGAGGGCTTCGATGTAACGCTTCTGAAGGATATGCAGCCGAACTGGCTGGTCGTTCCCCGCTTGTACAATTTGCACGTTTTTGACTTTCGGTGTTTAGGTTGTGGCGTCCGCAGCTACCAGGGGCCAAAGCCGAACGTCTGCGGCACGTGTCAAGGCACGGAATTCGAGAAGGTGATGGTATGGCTTCCTCGGGACGGCCAGCATTGGTCGTGCTCGGAATGTCAAGAATACTTCCATTCCAAAGAGCAGCCAAAGACGTGTCCCCTGTGCGGAGCGAGTAAGCGGTTCAAGAACATTGAGAATCGCGTAACGGATTCTCAGCGCATAGATTCTGAACTTCACTTCCAATATTTTCGAGACTTTCACCCGCAGGAAGGGTTGGCCGCCTTCATCCACGCGAAGGGTGAAGCATGGATTCATCGCTTACTTGCAACAGACCTCGCCACGCCCGACGCAAGACGATTGAGCCGGATGAAAGAATACGTGGCCGCCTACGAAGCATTGGAACTGCCGGCGAAGTTCCGATTGCGCGACAAGGCGATCAAGATGCTCGCGTTTATGAGGTCGACTACCCATGCTACCAAAGCGGGCAAGGCGCAGACATCTCGATTGCTTGGCCTTATCGAATTAGCGCAGGGGCACCTTGTAGAGACGATGAGTATTTTAGGTGCGTGCTGGCTTGTGCGCAAAGATTTCTATTTTGATGTGCTTGGCGGTCTCGACGAGCAAGTCGGAAGCTGGGGACAAATGGGTCAAGAAATTTGCGCGAAAGTCTGGCTGTCCGGAAATCGCGTGATTTGCCATCGCGGTGTTTGGTACTCGCACCTTTTTCGAACTTCCGCCGGCTTTTCGTTTCCATACGGGATGGCGCCCGGAGCGCAACAAGCCGCCAAGGAGTATTCCCGCAACCTCTGGCGCAACAATCTATGGCCCGGTCAAGTCTATCCTCTATCTCATCTTGTTTCGCGGTTTTGGCCTGTGCCTGGGTGGTCCAACGAAGACCTAGCGCAACAGAAAGCCCGCGAGGTCGGATGGAAGCCGAGGCGCAAGTAAAATGCTCACCAAGGGGATAGTCTACTATTCTCATCCTTGGCTGGATCCAGTCATTGCCGAAACGTGTAGAAAGCAACTCCTACGAGCGGCTGGCGGCCACTACCTTGTCTCAGTAACGCTTCAGCCTCTTGATTTCGGTAATATGAATATCAACCTTGGTTTGGTGCCAGGGTATCTCACGATGTTCAAGCAGATTCTCATGGGAGTGTCGAACGTGCAGGAAGACGTGTGCCACTTAGCGGAGCATGATGTCCTCTACGCCGATGGCGCGTTCGATTTCGTCCCGCCTCGCAATGACATCTTTTTTTATAATCAGAACGTTTGGCGAGTTTCCGCGCAGACCGGCCAGGCCCTGTTTTACAAACAACGTTCCGTATCGCAATTGTGCGCCCACACGCAGTTGTTGATCGATCACTACGGCGACCGGATCAAGTTCATCGAAGAGCACGGCTTCAGTTTCAAGCAAGGCTTTGAACCTGGCTGCAAGCGCATCAGTCATGGCGGTATTGATAACCGGAAGAGCGACGTGTGGTTTTCAGAGAAACCGAACGTTGATATCAGGGACCATGGTTCAAACACCACGCTATCAATGTGGGATCGGGCTGCTTTCAAAAATCAGAAAAATACTGAAGGGTGGACCGAGGCTCACGGTGTCCCTTCGTGGGGTCGCACGTTCGGCAGTTTCCCCGAATTCCTCAAAGACGTAGCAGAAGGCCGCGTTCCCATGTAGAATGACTTCGTTGACAACTTAGCCACCCGGTACTTTACCCCTGGCCACCGCTTGAACGACGCATCTTGCTTCTGTTCAGTTGGTGGCCTTTTGTTTTTTGATTGCTATGTTCGATACCTTCAAACTACTTATCTCAGAGGTGTATGGCAGGCTCGGACATCTTCCCGGCGAATACCTCAGCCCGGAAGACATTGCGGCGGCCGTAGAAGAGACGTTTGCCTTACGAGGTCTGTCGGCTCAGCAATCGCCGCAGGGTCGTATTGGTAAGATCGTGCCGCTCAATGCGAACACCCGAGACGTTGCCCTCTCTAACGCGCCGGACATTCTGTTGCCCTCCTGGGTAGAGCGGAAACTTGGCACAGAACCCAACGAGAGATACGAGGTCTTACCAAGCTACGGGCAGGCTTATCTTGAGGCCGTGCGGAACCGCGGAGAATTCGGCTGCGCGTTCTGGCGTGATGATAACGGCTGGCGAGTAACGCTGAGCTACAACCCAACCGGCTACGTGCATCGCCTCCATTATTATGGCGCTCCTGTCATCATGGGGTCGCTGGACGATGAAATACCTCTACCAAAGCACTTCTTCTTTTTCTTTGCCGACACAGCAACCAAGCTAACTATCAAGCGAGTTCTCGGGCGCAACATGGCGCTGCCCTTTGATCGCCAACTCGCATCAGGGCAACTTGAGATGTTAGGCGCGATCGCGGCGGCTTGCATTGCAGGAGAGGACGAGTGGAAGCCTATGTTCAAAAACGAACTCGAGGCCAGCAAGAATCCAGCGGGACGCCAGCGTCGACCAATCCTGGCGCCGGGACGTGGACGGGTGAGGACGTATTAAATGGCGGTATGTGATATCACTCTTGTCCGGAAACAGGTGTTAGAGAAATTGGTCGCGATGCCCCGCGCTATCAGTCAGAGGTACACGGACGCGATCGGGGAAGGCTCTGACTACGCCGTCCTTCAAGAAATCACAGACGGCATTTTACTCGTTGACGAATCTATCTGTACCGACATCATCTCCGCGCCTTCCGGGCATCCTTACGCTTCTCAGTTTATGACCCTCTCTGCGGCGTTGAGCAACGGTGACAAGGTGCCGGGTCATATTGGATCGTATGGAGACGTGCGAGTAGCCGTTGCGACTGTGTATGGGCCGAGCGAGGAAGCCAAATCGCGCGGTGACATCCTTCGAATGATCGACAATGCCGCATTGTATGGGGGGCCTTCCCGGTTTCACTGGATAGAAAATAACTTCATTTTCCACGCGGGTGATCAGGATGTGCCATCGGTAAAAGTTTACTACCCCGTATTCTCGAAGACCGCCGCGTGTCAGACTCCGGACAATTACACTGAAGTCCTACAGTACGGTTCAATCCAGATTCAACAAAAGATGGATTCCGAAGCTGCTTTCTTCAAGGACTACAGGGATCTTTATCTGATAGGGCGGCAAATGATTAAAAGCGGTGCTGAATTTATCCCCCCTCAGCAGCAACTCGAAGCCGCGATGCGGAGGACTGGATAATTGAGTCTCACTCTTGACAACATCGTTGAAATTGTTCGCAACCGGCTCGATCTGCCGGCAAATGAAGTTCCGCGGATTAAGACGCTGGTTGATATTGCCGTGCAGGAACTGATCGAGCGGACAGGGATGCTGCTTGATGAGCGACACTACACGTTCACAGATCCAGATACGACTACGGTAGCTCTAGATGCGGATGGCGTTGCTGACTTGGGACCGCTCATCATCTCGGACGGGATTCTGCTTGAGAGGCTGCGATTTGGGGAGATCACGCATCCTGACTCGCCCTTTCCCTTGAAACCTATCTCAGGAACCGCCGAGGGCAGACTGGGGAGTAATTACACGTCTCTGGGTTTACTGCGCTACTGGCTAGTGGGTGTCAAACTGCATACCGACTCTAGCGACGAAACGCCCTTAACTGGATCGCTGTCTTTGGCGGTTCCGGCAGCCGGTGGATTCAGTAATCTTTCTGTTCAACTTCAGAACGAACTGATCGGAGTGCTTGTCCAGCAACTCCAGGGAAGACCGGACACTCAGGAGGCTTTGTGACGCCAGTCTTGAGATTTAACTTGCGGGGGTGTGGTTATCGCCCGCTCAACGCTCCATCCGTCGCGGATATGTCTGTGGATGGTGTTGCTTCTGTTCGAGCCGCCCTGCATTTTAGCACACTTCCTCCTGACCAGGCGGTGGCACAGTGAGCGAGGAACCCCCACTCAACGAACAGCAAGTTGCCGCGCGGGGCAGAGAACTCGAAACCGTTCGGTGGCGTCTGCCGGCTCGATATGAGCTTCAAGCGGAACTCCTTACGCTTCCTCCCAACGAACTCAAAGCTAAGAACCCGGAAATGTTTGCTCTCTATCAGCGGATCCAATCTGATGAGAAACGCCTAAGAGAATCTGCGGCATCCGGCGCCACAATGAGTTCTCAAGACACCTACCGGGTACGGGCTGCGCAGCGAGCGGAAGAGCATCGCGCCACGATTGCGACCCTCAATAAACAGATCGCCGCAATAGCATTCGGAGGGGTTGAAGGGAATCTCGATGAGTTGCAAGCGGCGAAGTCTGCGATTCGCCAAAGGCGCGCGGAGCAACTTGCGATACTTGGGCGTTTCGATTTAGCTGCGCAAGAAACCCCGGACCCTGTATTTAGGGAACATTACATCGCAATTCTTGACGCTGTAATGAGAAACGACGAAGAACACTGCGGTTGCCCAGAGATTCGCGGTTCGGGTGAGTACTCTAAGATCACCGTGCCAAGTTTCAACCAAAAGGAAGAGGTTTACAGTATCGCTCACGGGAGAGTGGTAACGCTCATGTCTTGTTCCACTTGTGGTTTTTTGAACGCTATCGACACCCCTAAGCACGTCTTGGGGCAAAAAGCCCACCGCGCGCGTGCCGCCCAACTTGTCAGCGGAATGGCTCCGGAAGATGCGGCTAGAACGCTCTCGGCTAAAGGCCACACAGCAGCCAAGCTTTTGGGGGCGAAATGAGATCACGTCCAACAGGCTGTCGACAGTCAGGCCAACTAGCATAAAATGTCACAACGCCAATTACTTTCGGTGGAAGAATTCTCCAAAGGGACTGTTACGTCGCGCCCCTCTCTTGATCCGCAACTGGCAGGGACATTCGCTGCGGGTTCACGCAACCAGATCATCGGAGGGCTTGGAAGATCGCGTCCGTGGAGGGGCTTCACAAGCAAGGGTGCAGGTACTGGCTCAAGAAAAATGTTCCTCGTCAATTCGTCTTGGGCGGGTCTGAAAGATATAGGTTCCACCCAAGGTTCGGGATCCCTGTTTAGCGACATCGGGAAGTCGCTTTGGACCCAAGGTGCAGGGCAGGTCAGTCTGGAGGGGGTAGACATTCCAGGCTTCCACGCCTCAACCATTCTCCAAGTAGCCGTGGCACAAGGCGGGGCCTACGATGTCTCAAGAATTTTTGACGCTGGACTACCTCAGTCATCGACTCCCGATGTGGCCGTACTCGAAAGTCCCGGAGCCGGTTACGAAGGGATAGTATCTGGGCCTGTCTCTTTTAAGATCGCGCGTCTCCGCCTCACCACGGGTGCTCGCTCTGTAGCCTCGTTGACCTCTGCGGTGCTCATTCCTGCAAGTAAAAGTATTCGAATAACCTTTCCCCTCGCGAGTACAGGGCAGACGCACTGGCGCGTATTCTCGACGCAGGAGGGCTTTGGTGGCATTGGGCTACACTATGCCCTCCGGTATGGCATTGGCACGGCAGCGGTCTTGGATATTCCGGAGTCGGTAGTTGCAGCCGGAACCGCTGGCGGACTTGAGCGTTCGCTGGAGTTTGACTATCACACTGGCGACCTTATTCCCGAATTAGCCTACATTGACGACTATCCACCGCCAGCAGGAACTCACGCAGTCAGAATTGAGAACGTCATGGTTGTGCTGGGCGCGATCGTGGACTCGACTTCTGCGGTCAGTTCAACGAACACCGGCACGGTCGGCGCCTGTTCATTGCCCAATTTTTACGAATCCTATAAGCCCGATCATCGAGTGTACTTCCCCGAGCAGATCGTTGATCACCGGGCACGACAGACAGACTCGTACTCCTACGTGGCTTGCAGGAACTGCATTATGGCCTTGCAATATGTTGGGCTGAGAGAGGGTCCGGCGGTCGCCCTAACAATGATCCTGCCTGACGTTGGGATTTCCAAGCCAAGTAACTGGTGCCAGGTAGGGGGGCTACTTTACATGCGGGTTGGGGATGGAAGCTTTATCCGCATGAAGCCAGATGGCTCGTTTGACTATGCGTGGGCATCCGACATTTACGAGACAGTGAAAGACTGGGACGATACGACCGTTATCGCCCCGCACTTCGACACGCTGTCCGTCGTGGTCAGTAACGGTTCGCAGGCATTCTCATACAGTCTCTTAACTGAAACATGGTCCCCGGTTTGTTATTTCGTGGACGCCGGCATTCCAGGCACTGCGCTCTCAGCGATTAACTCCCGCGGCGAACTCATAATGACGATCACCGATGGCGGCGCACAGACGGCTTATGCGTGGGACAAGGGCGCCACGGAGATGTGGATCACCAGCCAAACGCCATATAGGCGGGCGATGATCGGGGCAGTTCCCCGATCTGTAAGAATCAGGGAGTTGCAAATTGCGTTCGAGACAGACAACGCCGATGATCCGTTAATCGTTTCCATTGACCGCAATCTGAGACAGACGTTTGTTCACGACGCGAGTTCAACGCTCAACTCCGCGCGAATAGACTCGGCAAACGCAGACTTCACGGATCATATTGGCGATATGGTTGCGATCTTTGGTGAGAACGTGGGCGGAGCAGGTGTTGATTACCTGATCGGCAGAATCGCGAATCTGGGAAGTTCGAGTTCGTCGCCAAGCGCCAGCTCCAGCGTGTCCGCATCGCCATCAACCAGCATAAGTGTGAGCGTATCCTCGAGCGTGAGTTCGAGTGTGAGCAAGTCACCAAGCACGAGCGTATCGTCAAGTGTATCTACGTCAGTGAGTTCAAGTATTAGTAAATCACCGAGCGCTTCGGTCAGCAGTTCCGTCAGTTCAAGTGTTAGTTCCTCAGTGAGTAAGTCGCCGAGTTCGTCGGCGAGCGCGAGTTAAAGGGGGTCGGAAATGTCTGCTGTCACAATCGTTCATCCTGTTACCGGCGCTCCATTGCTCGCCGGAGCTTCGTTGTCGAATTGCTACCTCCTGATAGCGTCGCAGATCTTCACGTATGACATCCCTCGCACGAGCGAACAGAACACGCCCGCTCTCTTGGAGCCCCTGGTTCTTGACGCACAGAACTTCGCACTAGGAATTTCTATGTTGACTCACGCCACCAAAGGTCAGGTGTCTCGAATTGAGGTTAGTGGAAATCCGCATTCTGGCCGGGTGCTGAAGGTTACATAGGGGAGCCAATACGGAATGGATCAGCTATCCCGCCTGCAAAGCGATTTCGATGAATTGCAACGCAAGTTCAATGAACAGTCTGGTACTGCCGGGCAACGCACTGAGTTAGGGGCGGTCAGTACGATTGATTTCAAGCCCGTTGCGGTGCCACCAGCGGCACCAGCAGCGGATCAGCAACTCCGTAATGGCGACGGGAGTCACTCGGTCAACACCTGGAAGGACACTGTTGCCGCACCGGGCACTGACAAGGTTTTAGAATGTGCTTACTGGTTTAGTTCCGCTGGACCCGCCGCACTTGGTCAGGTATTAGACGTCACCACTGACAGCGAAACCTCTTCTATCAATGACACTCTTAAGTCTGTAGGGCACTCAACGTATAACGCGGCTCGATGCGATTGGGACGCTGCTCATGGGGTTATCCGCATGACGGGGCTCAGCACCCTGAATGCGCCTCTCTCTGGCGATCCTGTCTTTCCCGGGCGCACAGAGTATTTTGGGGCCAGGATCGCACGGCGCAACTCCACCATCGTTATTCAGGACGATACCCATATTGCGGCGATGCTCTACAACAACACGCCTGGGGCTGAAGACTTCATGCAGAGCGGGATCGCCTTTCATCTCGACGGAGCGGTACGCGGAGTCCCTACGGGAATAACGCAGCGCAAGTACAAAGTGCTGGCTAAGACAGACCGGGGCTATGAGTTCTTGTCTGATGAACTTGATCGCGCAGACGCCCCTAACGACGCATCATTCGGATCAAACGTCGATGTCTTTCTGGAGTGGTCAAGAATTGACGGCGTGCTGAGTTACGAGGTTTATCGCCACGATATCTCAGCGGGCAAGTATCGCAGGCTCAAGACTATTACATCGGGTTCTAATACCTATGGCGACAATAATTCGATAGAGAAGGATGACGTGGGGAGCTACCCGCCCGCCAGTGATAATCGAGTCAAGTGTTACGTCGCGACCGTAACCGGAGCGTTGTCGAACCTTGCCATTGATGGGGTTTCGGTAGAGTGGGACGACTTATTTCTCAATATCCCAGTTCCTACTCCATTACTGTCGGCCGCGAGCGGTAAGCAGATATTCCGGCTTCAGATGACCAAGGCAATGGACCGTCAGATGGCGGACGCGACATCGACAGCTACGAGCACGACTGTTGGTTCCGCAACAGGAGAGTTCACCGCCGTGGACACGGGACGGGTGGCAACACTTTATGCCGCTGACGGAGTAACGGTTCTTCATGGCCCAGAGGCGATCACCTATGTTGACGCTACTCATGTCACCTTTGCGACAGCCGTGGCCACGACCAACGCAGATGCCGTGCTCTATATCGACGGAGGCGGGGATCACGGTCTGCTCATAGACGTGCTTCATCTCAGCTATATTGAGCGAGCAAGGTATAGTTCGTGGCCAGAAGACCGAACCCGAACATTGTCGCCAACGGCAGTCCCGAATACTTCAGGCCAGGGCGGTGTTGGTAGCGGGGGAGATAGCGGCGATCCGGGGGACGGCGGTTTGGGTGGCTGTGTTGAGATATCAACGCCAGTAGCAACGCTGTTCGGCAACAACTGTCTTTCTATGCCGTTTTCTGCGGTCAGGCGCGGCCAGGTTCTACGTTCCGGTAACCTGTTTCCCAATATCGTGAACGACATCGTTCTCTCTGACTGTGAGAATCTTTATATCGTGCGCACGGCGAACCGCCTGGAACTTCCGTGTTCAGAAGGGCAGGTTTTGTTCGCAAGCATGATTGATACTCGCGGCACGCCGGTATCCCGCTTACAAGTTGGTGACTTCATCTTGACCTGCTTTGATGGAGTAGATGCATGCTCGCCCATTACCGAGATTCGAGCTACAGGTAAACGGGCGCGGGTCGGTACGTTCTCTTTGGGGCCAGACCATCGTTACTTTGCTGGGCGGTTAGTTCTGCCTTGGTGGAAGCGGCTGATGAGACGACTGCAAGGACGGCAGGGAGCATGTGCTATCGCGGTCCATAATCTTAAACCCCTTGACGGTGGCGCTAACCCACTTTGAGATTTAGCGTTTACGCCTTCGCCGATTGAGTGATAAGATTCCTTCGGCCAAAGCACGTGGCCGTTTCACTTGAAATCTTAAGCCACCCAGCGATTTCGGAAACATCGCTCCTGGCCACCGTTCTAAGTAGGCGCATCTTGTCCCTGCTTTTGCGGTGGCTTTTGTTTTTGAGGTAGGTGCGCGCCATCGGCCATAGCAACAATACAAACCCCACGGCGAATTACAATACCGCTCTGACCGCAGCGAAAGAGAAGACGCCGGGGGAACTCGCTCTTGAGCGCGAGTCTGCTAAGACGTTGGATTGGGCGAGTAAGGGTGACTACCGCGATCCTCATAGCGGCGGATTGTTCGTGAACTTCGCGGATCCGGCAATGCTCCATCGCAATCGCGAACTGGAGATGAACGCTGGAGACCAGGGAATCTTCGCTTTGGGTGAAGCAGATCCAAACTACCTCGCGTCGGTTAAAGAGAATATGAAGGCCCACCAAGAAGAAGCCGACGCAGGGCAGTACGAGAGTGACGTAAAGGAAGGGGTGGGAGCAGCGGCCGGTGTTGCAGGTGACACCTCGAAACTTGATCTGTCGCGGAAGCTTGGAGTCCTCGGAACAACGGCCACACTCCAACAACAGCAAGCCAATAAGCCCAAGTGGTGGAACTACGCGATTCAGGGAGCCAGCGCCGCCGCGCCGTTCATTTAAAAGTAATCTATGGGACACGGTAACTCAGTTTATGGATCGGACGACGCGAGCGACGGACCTTCGTGGAAGGACGCGCTTTCAGCGGGATTGTCTGGTATGGCTTCAGTAGGCCAGCCGGTCAAGAGTGGACCCGCTCCTGCGACATCAATCGCTCAAGGAATCATGGACGGCTTTGGCAAACGCAAGAAGGTGAATCCCACGAAAGAAGTAGACAGCCCTATCAGCTTTGGAGGAGGAACCGCAAATGCGACATATGCTTAGAAGCGGATCAGTCATAGCCCTAGTGCTGTCACTCGTGCTGACTGTTTTTGCGCTCGATACCGAGTGGGCAGGGACATTCACGGTCACAGGTGGGAGTTCGCAGAGACTCTCAAGTATGCTTTCCGTGGCAGGATATACGGGGCTCTACAACGTAGATTCAGTGACTTGGTGCAACCCGAGCACGAACGCGGGAAACATGGTGTTTGGAAAACAGAACATCACGATGAGCACTGGATTCATTCTTACGCCAGGCCAGTGCTACACGCCACCATCGGGTACTCGGCCTTCTGATCTTTCGGCGATCTACTTCCGCGTTTTAACGGATCAGCCCGCGATGGTTGCTCTCCGCTCAAGATAATCCATGTTTCCAACGATCGCCACTACCCAGCTTAATGGATACAACGGCGGAGGCACATCTGCGATCCTTCGCTTCAAGGCTGACTGTGATTTCGTAACTTCAGCCGGCGAGGTAGTGAAAGCAGGGAAGACCTACCGCGATATAGCTTGCGATGTCGCAGGGACGGTCCTCACGATACCCACTATCACGACAATCCCCTCAACAACAGACTCTACTTCGAACAGTCAAGCAACATGGACGGCGACTATCTATGTTAACGCCAGAAAGAAATACGATGTCTGGCTCGGCGGCTTCCACCTATCACATACCCTACCAACCCCCACGTGGGGAGACGTTATCAATCACGACAACCCGCCCGGACCTCAGCCTGGTGTCTATGGCATCTCTTACGATCAAGCAGCGTTAATGATCTCGCAACAAGTTGGGACGTTGAACGACGCCGCAGTGGGAGTGAAAGGGCGGGGTTCGGCGTCCGTTGCACCTGCGCAGGCTTCAATGCCGATCTTCGTGTCAGACAATGACCGGCGGGTGCAGAACGCCTACAACGTCAAGGCAACTGCCATCGGCGCCATTGGAGACGGGACAACGAATGATCGTGCAGCGTTGAATACTCTCGTCAATACGACGCTACAAATTACCGGCGCCGGTGGTGAGGTCTATCTCCCGGCGGGAGACTACTCAATTCAGTCGAACATGACGTTCCCTGCGAACGTGCGGCTAAACTTCGACCCTCGGGCTCGACTGAAGCCTGCTACTGGCGTAACGATTACTGATTTAACCGATCATTCGCAGTGGGGTACAGCGCAAAAGTATACCAACGCCTTAGCTGGACAGGGCGCGATCTCTTACGCGGCGCACGGCTCACTATTTGAAGTTTATCCTCTCTGGTGGGGTGGCGCTGGCGATGCAACGACATCGGGAGTCGGAACGGACAACTATCCAGCTTGGCTGGCCGCAATGACCGCAATGGGGACACTGGATACACGAACGAATAAGTATGTTGGCGTGAGAATAGCGTACCCTGCCGGCAGGTTCTATTTTTCCAGCACTCTGCTCGTCACTCGCCAGATCGTTCTTACTGGCGTCAACGCCTCGAATGACATTGGATCGACGATCACCAACATGGGCGGTGGCGGAACGGTCTTCTATTTCGCAGACGGAGTGAACGGGATCAATCTCTCCAGCGCCACGGCAGGTACGAACGCTGCGTTTTCTGTAGTGCGGAATCTGACCGTAGCATCCAAAGGCAAGACTGGAGCAACCGCACACGGAATCTTCTGTGAAACTAGATTCCAGTTGGAAAATGTTTACGCCTGGGGTTTCAAGGGCCATGGCATTTACGTCAACGCCTCGACAGCCGATACCCCTCCAACGAATGCAAACAACTGGAAGATTATCAACTGCTCCTCCACCTATAACGGCGGTGACGGGCTGCATGTAAGCGGCACTGGCGCTAACGATGTGAACGCCGGGTACGCGATGGGTCTTGACTGCTCCAATAATACCGGATGGGGCATCTACGATGTTTCGTATCTGGGAAATACGTATATCGCCCCACATACGATGACTAACGGTCTTGGGCCATACCACATCGTTCCCACAAACGCGAATGCCAGCGCTCTTTTGCTCAATCCCTACGATGAAGGCGATCAGGGAGTGAGCGAACTATATCCGACAGTGGCCGTCATCGGTGATGGTCTATATGGCGGCTTTTCTTCAGGCGCAGGATCGTTAGGTAGTCGGCTTGGTGTGCATTTCGGAGTCGGCACTCTCACTCCCGCGGGTGTGGCGGATTTCATTGGCGGTCCCACCGGCAGGGTTACGATCGCGGGAAGTGTCAATCTCCCAACTGATAATAGCCCAAAACTATCTCTATGGGGTCAGGGCGGTGCGGCACCGGACTTCAATGTTTCCGGCCCGTCGTTTCAAGGAATTAACTATGCCGGTGGTGCCGGGTCGTTTGGACGGAAACGCCTGGCTGTTTTCCAGCATGACGCTAACGACTACACGACCGAGACGGAAGTAGCATCATGGCAGGCGAATGGGATTTTCAACACATTCAAAGGGGCCGACGTTGCTTCAGCAACAGCTATCGTGCCGACAGGTAATCTCTTTCACGTTACGGGCGTAACAACCATTACGTCAATCACGTCCACGGGGCTGATTGCGGGTACGAGACTTAGGCTTATCTTTGACTCGACTGCCCAAATCTCTGATGGCAATAACTTGGTTCTAGCGGGAAATTTTACAGGCGGAGCAAACAGGACACTTACCCTGGATTTTGATGGGGTGTCGTTCTTTGAGGCTTCTAGGTCAGCGAATTAAGCCGCGAACGAGGATTGGCGGCTCGAAAGAAGCACCATCCATGAACACCGTGGCACCGTTCACATAAAGTACGACCGTTAGAGATGTCCCAGAAAGGTAGAAATTCAGAAGGAGCGAGAGAGGGTTGTTTTATAAAGTCCGCAAACAGGTAAGAGAATGGTACGGGGTAATGATCTGCGTTAAGTCGCCCGCCTCTTTGGCCACATATTTGGCAAGTGTAGTCGTCACGCTGAAAGACCGCTGTACGCCATTTCTTGTAAGGTTGAGAGCATCGAATCGCGGTAGTGAGGGGAGTAATGCCCCCCTTCCACCGAGCATGAAGCTCGCGAGCGTTATTAACACCGTCAAACTTACGCGCATTAGGGACGCCCCCTTGGTTCAATACTTGATCGCGGGCCAAGATGGACATGCGCGCCCTCAACGCTGGATCGGATTTAGCGAGTTTTTGAGCGCACGATCTGCAACGGCCTTTCCACGACTTAAGGGTGTTCACCGTCTTCTTGCAAAGAGCGCCGCAGTCCCTACAGGGCACGTCAGTGCGAGTATTTCTGTAGTGGGCAAGTGCCGCTTTGCGTGCGCAAGGGCGACATCTTGGTTCCAGTCCATCTCGACACGCTTGGTGCAGCGGGAAATTCTCAGATGTTGCCGGAAGGCTCAGCCTACATTTATTGCACTGTTTTTCTCTCATGGTAAAGACTTTACCAGAGGTTTTTAGGAGACGGAACAAACTTCTACGAAATTTGCAGGTCGGCGAACTAAGTCAGATGCAACGCCTAACCCCGAGTATCAGCAAATGGGGGCTGAGTTACTGATATGAGCGACGGATTTTACGAAGCAAGCAGATCGCCAAATTAAATTGCAAGCGGAGGGGATACAATGCTCAAGAACCCGATTTTCATACTGGCTATCGTCCTGGCATTAGCCGCCGGCGCCTCCGCTCAGACGGGTGGCGTCAGCAATCCTGATCGTCCCAGGCCGGTTGCAACTCTGCCAGCGCTGCCTTGTGTGCCGAGGGATTTTCTTCAGGCAGCCGACACGGGTACCAGTTCAATTTGCGCGAAGGATGGACTATCGTGGGGGCCGGTGAATACGGCGGCGACCCCGGGCACGGTGACCAGCGTCTCTGGTACCGCAAACCAAGTCAACGTCGCCACTGGAACAACAACACCTGTCCTATCCCTGTCGTCTAGCTTGGTCGCTCCCGGAACAGTAGAAGCCACCACCAGCGTCAAAAGTCCCTTCTTCTTTTCAGCGGCAGCTAACCCTGCCGACGCTGGAGCCATTCGGCTTGGCAACGCGGAATGCGTTGAGTGGGAAAAGTTTGTTGCCGGCACAGACTGGACGCTGTGTGTAAACACCGCTGACGAACTGGAGTCTACAGCAAACATCCGGGCGCCCACGTTTATCGGGGCACTGAGCGGTAATGCGAGTACGGCAACGAACGGAGAAGTCACGACGAATAAGGACGCTACGGGTGGCTATACTGGATTGACGCTGTTCAAGATCAACTTTAAGAATGCGGCGAACACCTTCACCTCGTTCTTTACCAACGCTAATTCGGCCGCGCGGACATACACCTTTCAAAATCGTGATGGCACGATCGCCGACGATACGGATCTGGCAGGAAAGCAAAATTCGATTACCTTTGGCACTGGCGTGCAGACGGCCCTTGGGGTCAACGTAGGCTCTGCGGGAGCCCCGGTAGTCAACGGTGGCGCGTTAGGTTCTCCTTCCACTGCTGGCACAATCCCGGCGTTTACCCTGGGCGGAGCTATTGCCGGCGGTGGGAATCAGATAAATAACGTCATTATCGGCACGACTACGCCGTTAGCTGCGTTCTATACCACGCTGAGTGCTACCGGCACGCTCATAGGCGTCGACGCAGTATTCACTCCTGCCGGGACTTCCGGCAATGGCGTCGCGATCAACTCATCGACGGTAACGAGTGGTAACACCGTCGCAATCACCGCCTCAGGCACAGCAGCGGCCAGTAACACCAAGACAGCGTTGAATGTGGCGACGAGCGGCGCAAACAGCACCTCGGCGATGACTACTTATGGCGTGCAGGCCACAAATACTAGTACTGGCACGACATCCGTGAACGTTGCTGGATATTTCTCAGCAAGTGGTGGAGCGAGTAACAACGGGCTTATTGTTGCAGCCGGAAACACAGGGATCGGGACAGCAACGCCGCTTAACTTCGTGCACATAAAAAAGGCCGGGAGTGCGACTTACTTTGCCTCAGATACGGTTCGCATTGACGGCGGAGGCTCAGGTCTCCGTGCGGAACTGCACTTCACGGATAGCGTAACTTCGGATGCGTTGATCTCGTTCAAGGGTTCAGCGACGGGTAGTGCCCGAAGTCTATCAATTAGTCCAAGTGCGGTCGAGACTGATCTATTCCTGCGCGGAGACGGCAACAATGGTGTCGGAAATAGCAGTCCCACAGCAACGTGGGACATTACGGGAACCCTGAAAGCAAGTAGCACGACAACCCTTGCTGGCGCGCTCGTTAATAGTGGAATAACGGCCGACACGGCCCACACAGACAGTTCCGTTTGCCAGGACACTACAACTCATCAATTCTATTCAGGGACGGGAACGCTAGGCGTCTGCTTGGGCACATCGTCGATCAGATTTAAGACCGGATGGAACAAGCTGCAACCGGGGCTCGGGCAAATAATGAATCTCAGGCCCGGCAGTTTTTATTATCGTCAAGGTTATGGAGATAGCGGCGCCCGTCTTAACTTCGGATACAAAGCTGAAGACGTGGTGCAAGTGCTCCCGACTTTAGTTGGCTTGGACAAAGACGGAAAGCCGAACTCGGTTGATATCCTTGGTATGGTGCCGGTATTAACTCGAGCGCTGCAGGAGCTCAACGCGAAGGTCGAGACTCTATCAGCTAAGGTCGTTGCTCAACAGCGGACTATTCGGCGATTGCAGCGACAGCGATAGACTGCCAAGTCTTTTCGGACTGCCTTGTCGCAGGTTTCTTATGATCGTCAAACTTCTGACCTATTCCACGGTCGACCCGGACCCCAACGATGATTGCTACGGCACCGCTAATATTAATTTGGTCAACGGTAAGGTGTTCATTTGCAACAACCAAACACGTCGGTATGAATTGGACGCGCAGTTAGCGATGCTGCCAGCCTCAGCGATCGGGAGCGAGACGGGAAAGGTCCCAACATTACCGATCTTAATGTCCCAGATGTCGGCCCCAGTGAAGTCCACGATTGACGGCATCACTGCGGTTGGCGGCGACAGCGCGGCCTACTATCCAGCCTCAGCCTTTGCTCCCAAAACAAGCACGTCCAACGTGGTCAACGTTCGCACTCGCAAATTTCAGTACGCGAAGTCTCTGGTTAGCTTCAATTCACTAAACACAGACGTTGCGGCGATCACTGGTCTGCCCTCGTACTTGACGCATTCCGGATTGCTCGCCCCAGTGCGTCACTGCTTACCGTGGCGAAGGTGGCACTGTACAGTGGTCCAGGCGGGACAGGAACGGCGTTGATAGCTTCTCAGTTGATTTCATGTGACGTAGGATTAGCGAATGATATGACCATTGTGGCCGGGGTTGCGAAAAGCATCTACTCGTTCTCCACTGTGTACGTCAGGTGCACCATTGCTTTGGGATCGCCTGTGACCGCCTTTGCTGAGATGGACATTACTGACTACAGTGACTAGGAAACCCTAATGCCAATTCAATTAGCCTACACCAATCCAGAGACGGACGAAACAGCCCCAGTTAGCCACTGGGTCATTGACGAACTGATCTTCATTCCGAGGATCTTTACCTCTCGTATCAAGTTGGCTGGATATTTCGACAGTGATGCGTTTGCCGATCCAAATAAGCGGCCTTTCAAGTACGTCGAATTCGATATCGTTCAAGAGCCGTTAGACACTGCGATAACAGTCGGGGATGCGCTCACCGGGGTCTACCTCTACGTGATTGCCGTAATACCGGAATTCTCGGCCGGAACGATTGTCTAAATGCCTGACGAATTGAAGGATCTTGTTGAGAATATTACGCGGGGGTTTGCGGGCCTTGGCGTTCAGATTCGCGAGCGCGACGATAAGGTAGTATCGTTGTCGGAGAAGATGGTTGGAGTTGAGCTAAAGCTTGACCAGTTGAAAGAAACACTAACCAACCGCAACGATACGGAACGGCTGGCGGGTCGCGTAGGGGCATTGGAAGAAAGCCAAAAAGAAACAAGGATCAAGCAAGGTGATAACGCCAAATGGATTAAAGCGCTTCTTGCTAGTGTTATCTTGCTGCTCCTCGGGTTTCTATTGAACTTCATTAGGATAGGGATTAAATGAACACACCTGAGATGAATGCACTTATCAACGCCGTTGACGCCGTGGACCCGTTCACGTTAGCCGAATCCGACATCACCGACATAAAAAAATGGGGTGCGGATCGAATTGGCTTCATCCTGGTTGACATCAAATCCCAAAAGATTATCTACGCAACTCCGGGCGCAGAAACGATATTTGGTTACGTTACAGATCAGATGATTGGTCTGGATCTGATTTCATTAGTGCCGAACGAGTTCACCAGTGTTCACCCGCAACACGTCGAGGGTTTTGGGAGGGCCATGCAAGCGCGTTCTATGGGCCGACGAGACAGACCCCTGTACGGCAAGGAGCGGGATGGGCATACGTTTCCAGTTGAAATCAGTCTTTTTCCGAGAAGGTTCAAAGGGCGGGATGTCTGCCTTGCGAACGTCGTCCGACTTAGTAAAGAAGAGCAGGAGAAAACATGATCAATCCGCACACGTTGCTATTACTGGTCGCCTTTGTCGCGTTCATTATTGCGGCAATAGACTGGAAAGGTACGGGGCTTAGGTTAATCGCCTTTGGTCTGGCGATGCTTGTGTTAAGCATGCTTATCGGGCGCGGGTGACGAAGAGTCCCGAGATGCTTGATAAGCAGTGAGCGTACCGTGGGGATGCCACGGATCTCCTGTTACCCTGAGTATGTGCGCCTCTACTGCAAGATAGTCTTACCAAGTCATTTGATGACGCTGTAATTCATCGCGCAAAATCCTTCGTTTTGAGTTTGACGATTAGCCGTGCGCCCTTCTTATCGAACAACGGTTCTGCCGTGCGGCCCACAAGTCCCTCTGCTCGCATCTGGCCTTCACCTAACCGCGATGCGAATCCTACGCGAACCATACTCGTTGCCGTCTCAAGCGACATCTCCCCAATGAACGGCACAACATCAAGCCCAAGCTTCTCGGCAACGTCGCAAGTGTTCTCCCAACTGAGCCACCATCTACCGCCTACGAGAACATCAAACACGATGAACTTCTTGGTTGGGCTATAGAGTCCGCCTTTCTGGATTCCCGCGCCGTATCCTTCGCCGTAAATCACCGCAGTCGTATCTGGGAAAACTTCGGCCAACCTGATCGGCGAAACGGTTTCATAGAGATGCTTGATCAGATCGCCGTGAATCTGCGCGTTGTCGGTTTTGCCGCCGAACGACAGATTGCCGTCCTGCCAGATGACGCGGATATTGGTGCCGTCAACTTTTTCAGTGAACGACCAAGACTTGATCAACGAATAGGTGCGGTTCTTTAGTTTGGAGGGGTCAACCTTGAAGGTCTCAAGGTCGCGCTCGTACAGTGTTTCGATCTTCCCGTAGGGATAGGTTTCCATTATTCAGTCTCCTGCTGTGACTTTGGTTTCGTAGCTGATGAAAAGAGCTGGTTGCGGTCGCCGGTATTGCTCAACGGCTTTCGGCGTTATGAGCGCCGCGTGACCTTGTTCACTCCCCCGCAACAGAAGTGTAGCACGTCTGTCACTCAACACCCCAGATTGAAGTAAGACCAGCCGCCCGTAAACAGACTGGCGAACTTCATTTCTTAGGGTTCCGCTTGATATGACTTGTTGCACCTAGAACATAGGCCCCCCAAACGCACACCACAAAGATGAACGCGTAATAGCAAAGTCGAAGTAATCAGACGTTGACATAGTTCACCTCCAAATCTACGGGTGAATAAAAAGGGAATTATATACTTTACTTCCTCGCGTGGGAAAGTCAGTCAACTTGATTCTCTAAGCTTGAGGGCTGTCCAGTCGTGAAACTTCTGAACCCATCTCGGCTCCCAAAGGCCACGCCATAAGCGGGTGAACCAAAGCGTTATGAGCGAATTTCCAAAAGTAGAAGGTCATTTCATTTCAAACTGTCTGGGACACAGTCTTTTTAGCTCTTTCAGAGTTACGCCTTCTGCTTTAGCCTTTTCGATTAACTGCTCTTTCGTTAACGGCAACAGCCTTGTGGATTTACCGTCCAGCCAAACTCCGCAGGTTACGCAGTCGCTGCAATATCCGACGAACTGCCTAGAGCCGCAATTAGAACAACGGCCTTCACGCCTAATTAGTTTTTCGGTGTCTGTCATCGGTTCCTTCTGGCAGCTTCGCACGCTCAATTCGGTTTCGTTCTTCCAATGCCTCAACTTCCCTAATTCTCAGTTCTCGCTCTGCGGTTTCACGTTCCTTGCGCTCCCACCGAGCGATAAATCTTTGCCGACAGGTCGAACAGGTACAGGGGCCGGTTCGTGTTGTTGCACGCGAACGCGCTGCGAAATCTCTGTTCGATGCACCCATTTTACTTGTCCTCCCGTTTTGTTTTCTTTTTGGATTTTTTCTGTTTTGGCTTCGGACGATAGGCCAGAACCACGTCCGTTATCTTGTCCAAGGCAGCGGGAACCTCTTGCTGTTTTTTCATCGCCGTTCCACCTTTCGATCAAAGCTTGCAACGGCGGCAATGGCGAGCGCGGCAATCTCAATCATTGCGCGACGATATTCTACGGCAGGCGTTCGGTGCGAAGCCGGAGGGGCCAGCCGTTTATCAATAAGGTTGAGCCAGTCCGTGTGGGTATGCGTATCATCGTGTTCTGGGCCTCCCCACTTCATGTCCTGCCGAACGCGTTCCGCCGCGATCTCTGTCAGTATGTCAGCCATTTGTTAAGCCTCCGCAATCAGTTCTTTGTAAGTGAGTCTGCGGCCCGTGATGGAATCCACAAAGGAATCGAGACGGGTCAAGGTGTGGTGTTTGACGTTGCCGAAGTTCAGCCGGAAGGTGAACTCGTCAATATAGCGTTCAGTGTGTTTCTTGCTGATATGGTGAAACACGCCATTGATGCCACGCTTGAGAACAGCCCAAACGCTCTCGATCCCGTTGGTATTGATCGGGCCGCGTGCGAAGTGTCCCGCGCTGTGATTGACGCTCTGGTGACGATAGAACAGACCGTCAAGGCCGCTGTAGCTGGCGTGTTCGTCGCTGTAGATTGTCGAACCGATTTCGACGTTATCGAACAGGCATTGCTGAATCGTGCCAAGGTCAGAGCCGTCCAGAACAAACGCCTTGGTATTGCCGCCACGCTCGCGCATTCCGAGAACGGGAGTCTTGCCCACCGCTCCGCGACCCATATTCAGCTTTTTGTTCGCGTGTTTATTGGACTCTTTGCCGCCGATGAACGTCTCATCGACTTCGATGATGCCCTTGAGCTTGTCAAAGTCTTTGCCGCACGCCTCGCGCAAACGGTGCAGCATGAACCAAGCCGACTTTTGGGTGATGCCGATTTCTTTCGCGAGCTGCATCGAACTAATTCCCTTGCGAGCGGTAACGAGAAGGTACATTGCGTAAATCCACTTGTGGAGCGGGATATGCGACCGCTCGAAAATCGTTCCTGTCCGAACGGTGAACGTAAAGCCCGCGCAAGCGTTGCAGCGATAGAAGCCAGCCTTGCGCACCGTGATCCGTTCGCCGCTTTTGCAAGTCGGACAGATAACCCCGTTAGGCCACAAGCGACCCTCCAAATAGTGCCGTGCGGACTCCTGATTCGGGAACCGCTCGAACAGTTGAAACGTGCTGATTGTACTTTTGCTCATGCGGCAATTCTACTAAATTCAGCCAAGGAAGTAAAGTATATAATTCCCAATAAAAAGACTTAACAGCATTCCCGCAAGCAGCCCGAGCGCAAAAGCTACAGCCAAGAACCAACCCACAGCCGCGGGCCAGTTCTGCGTTTTCCTCGCATCTTTAGTTTTCCGAACTTCTTCGCATAGACCTTCATTGACGATAGCGTTAACCAAAAACTCGCGAAGATCGTCCTCCGGCCATCCCCCGTCAAGCGTTTCCAGGATCTCGAAAATCCGCTTGATCACTGCGTCTAGTTTGTCATGAGGCGTATTATCTTCCATTGAGTTCACCTCTTCTGGTACGTCTCATTATTCATTTGTATGAGCTGTCGTTGCGCGGCAATGGTGTTCTGATCCTCCTTAGCAGCATGGATCAGGACAGCGCAGCCAACTCCGACCCCGAGGCAAAAGCCAATAGCGATAAAGAAGATTAAAGCGATTCTAGGTGCGGTGCTATTCATAAAGTTCGATCTCCTGAAAATGCCTTGGACTACTGTAGTGGCGCGCCGGCTAACGCGAAAGTGCCACATTCTTTCCGAACGTCCTTGTGTTGAGGAGTTCTATTCGGTGGCCCCTGCGATTGCCTCGGTTTTTAGATGACTCATTATTTCTGCGTGTCCCGGCAGTTGCTCAACGGGAGGTGAATCGGCTGAGACTGTAGGCGGTTGTTTAGTGTATGCACCCCGGTGTACGTGCCTCCCAAATACGAAGCGTCGTGGATGCCCCGATCAGCCGCATCGCTTTTCGCCGGGCCTGTTGAGAGATATATACCCAGTGCGGATAGCAACATTACGACTCCGGTTACCGTGAGAAGCGCTACGAGAAATTTTGGACTTCCGATCATTAGATTCCATCTCCTTTGTCTTTGTGGACATCGACGGTTGGGTTTAGAGTTCTGTGCTTCATCTCAAAGAATCATAGTCTACCTTCTCTTCGCCATCCAATAGCAGAAGAAGTAGAGGATTAAGAGGGAGATTCCGATCTTCTTTTTCATGGGAACCAAACCTCTCGTTATCACGTTAGCGGTACCGAGCCACTTCACGTTTTGTCCTCATTTCCCTTTCAACTCTTCGTAGCGCGCCGGCAACGCTCCCGATTTCCGTAATGCCCGCGCTTCTGTGCATCGATGGCGGTTGTGACGTTGCACCAGCGTCAAGCGGCTACAGAGCGGCGCGTGAATCAAGACATATGCCCGAAGGCCACTGACTGGATAATCGCTGCGATATCGCCTTGAGCGAGAGCGACAGGAACTACATTGTTGGATGGCTGGTTTCGTCATGATCTTTGCCCTCTTCCTTTTTCTCTGCCACTCCTTTCCAGTACGCTACGGTAGCGTCGTAGTCAGACTTGCGGCCCACTTCAACTTGAATTATTCCCACCATCCGAGCAGGTACTTGTTGAACAAAATTCCGAGATATTCAATCTCGTTCTTCTTCCGCCGTTCTGCGGATTCCCATATACGACGAGACGTGCCAAGTTCTCTTGCCTTCTCTTTCTCGTTAATGGCTCCAGATCGCTGAATAATCAACTCAGCGGCGCGAGGGTTGTCCGTAGGGCGCGCGCTCATTTGGATTTCGCCGAACAGTTCCGTTAACTGGGCCATGCCAGCCGATTCGTAGTCGTCCTCACGGATACGGCGACAAAGCTCTGACGCTATCAACATCCTTCTTGCATTGCGGTCGCTGCTCGTGTGGTAGCCGTGATCCCTTGCCTCGTCGGCCATGCGACGAAGCTTGCGCTCCATAAAAGCAAGCAGATAAGAAAAGTCCCAATCGCGATCATTCCAAAGCAAGTCTTTGTATGCCCAAACCTTCGCGGCAAACCAAAACGGTTCCTTAAAAGGGCGCACAAGATCGCGGGCGTAGATCTTGGTTGCGTAAGCCATCTCAAACATATCGTCGCGGCGCGGGTGCCGGATCGTCCAAGCCAACTCGCGGAAGAAACACTTGCGTGAATATCGACTCATAATCCTTCAACCTCTTTATTTCCCTTCATTACCTTTCGAAACAGGGGAATGCAATCCAGAACTCGCGGGCGGATCGTTCGCGATAGCGGCTGAAGCGGATGACTCGGTAGGTTGGACTGGTCGCCACGTGCCGTCAGGCTGTACCTCATAGTTAACAGGTAGCATGCCAGTCCGTTTATGGAATAATTCCGCCGCCTTTTGGGTTGCGTATTCAATGAACTCTTTCCGGTTCCGTCCACACCAAGGGCAATACGTCCACGTTTTGAACTGAAATTCGGGAGTTGATGTCAGGTGCGGATTCCATGCTTGCGCGAGAACAAGAGGCGCGTTTAGCCTTCGTGTCTCTGGTTCCCAATCCACGCAACACTCAAGCTCTGATGTCTTTAATAACCCTGACGACTCCACCGCGAGGGTTTGGCTTTGGTTAACTGGATCTTCGTCCTCGCCAGCGGGGTCTGTGCCTTCATTACCTGGCTGATTTGTACTGGCAAGTCGAGCGATATCAGGATCGTCTGACGCGACCATGCCACAGCCTCCACACATCGGACAATCGATCAACTCCATTTCCTTCTCTACTTCGGTAGCAGGGACTACGGGGAAGGCGCAAGGGCCTTCGCATCCAGGAATCGCGCCGAGGTATTTTGCACCCCAATCGCTGTACCCACACTTCACGCAAACGCCCGGCTTGGCTACAGTGTTTTGTTCGTCGTTCATTCTCACTCCTAAATCTTAGTCCCAACTAAAGTCTGGATAGCGACCCGCAATTACGTGCCCTTCCCCGTCATCTGGAAATGAAGGAAACGCTCTTACGCACCGCTTGCAAAGGGTCCGATATCCACCCGCGTTGTTAGCTGTAATCGGGCGACTACAGCCCGGGCAATCTATGCCTGAGTAATTTGGGTTGACGCGTTGCCAGCGGTTGTTGGCTATTTCTTCGTTCATATTTGATCCTTCTGCTCCCCTGCCATGGATTACTTCCTTTGGTAAGACGGACTGTCTTCTATTGGCATCCAGAGAGTCGGATTAATCGGCACCGTATTCCAACAATCGAATTGCCCGTCCCATACCGCGCCAATGAATTGCTCTCCATCAAAGACCGCTTCTACGGAGCCCCACGGATTAAAGTCAGGGTGAACCAAGTCGGCACTGTACGCCCGAAAGGGCGTTCCATCCTTCGGAGCCGTTCCCACGTTTTGCCACTTGAGAGCGGGAGCGCCGTACTCAGTGATAATGGCGGCAAGCAGGTTGTCCAGTGACACGAATTTATGTAGCATTCCATGCCCCGCCCATCGCTCTGCGCGTCCGCAATACCAGCCAGAACGTCCCGTGGCGAGCATCGTAGAAAAGCAGGGAGGGCCACCGTTCAGCGAGACTTGCTGCCAATCCATCTGCGGTGAGTTAGGCGCACCTTGAGTGGCTTCTGACTCCAACGGTAGAGCAGAGAGGTCTGGGCTTGCATTACTTGAATTCTGATTGCCTTTAAGTGCCCGGATGCGTTCGGCTACAATTCGCGCTTGTGCCTCACTTTCAAAGTTAAAGGCTTCAACAATCAGCACGGCCTCTTCCAACGCTGCATCGCGTTCCGCTTGGTTTTTATCCTGCATTCTTATTCTCCTAAATCATTCAGGTTAAGAGACGCCGACCTAATCTATTCGACGTGTACGGTCACGAGCCACTCAACCGTCGCGGTCTTTACGCGCTGGAACTCCGCTATGAACTCGTGTGAGGCACGCAGCATCGCTCAACTGCGTCCTTATTCCATCCAACGATGCCGCACTTCTCGCAGAACCAAACGTTCACCGATTCGCCGGACTTTTTGTAAAGCTCTGTCGCGTTCACCTTTCAACCTCCACTGACGCCGTTTCGGCGCTCCACTCCAACGATTAGTAACAATTGTTCTTTGCCGCCTCTCCCTGACTTTTACGCCGCCTTTTCTTCTTCAACTTCAACGGGTACTACTACTTTTGCCGCCCAGAATAACCGCCCGGCCCCTCACTGCTTGTCTAGGGCGAGTGAGTTGGTCTTGTGGGACCGGGGCCGAGCGATGCTGTTAGAATTTATTGTTTGATTTTCCATCTCTACTCACCCTAGACGAGCAGCACTCTATACCTCTTTAGGTATGAGGTCAAGAGAAAACATGAGAGCGGTCCAGTTCAGGATACACCCACGGAGTTAGTTTGCCGGCTCTCCGCAGGCGTCCGCTCTCACGATGTCAGAGTTCGCCGTTGCGCAAACGGCGCCCGTACTCTGCGATCAAAAGTGCATCAGCTATCGCGTGTGTGATTTGGACATCAGGGAACACCTGCTGCGCGCGGTTCTTAGTTCTGTTCTTGTGCTCTGTTTGTGATTCCTTGGGGGCTCCCTTTGGAACCGATGGACGAGCGCAGCCCATCGCGACCTGCCACTTCACGGGAGACACTAAGTCGAAAGGAATGTGATAGGCGGTCAGCAACATCTGCAATGCCCCGAACGACTGTCCAAAACGAAACATGCCGGTTGCGCCCGCGCCTGGGCCGGCACTGACTCGTTCCAGATAGCCGTGAACTGGCTGACCGTTTCCCGCTACGCCGACAATGAAGTCACAGAGGTCCCGATAGCTGGAGTCGGCTTTGATAATGCCCGACACCCGCTCGCGCTGTATCGGTAGGGAACAAAGAGCCGCAATGGCGCCGCTCGCGCCCGGGTCGATTCCAAGTATTATCATCTCACTCCTAATGTGCCCTCTTGTTGGGCAAGTTCTCTCGTGCGGTCGCTAAGCAGTCCCATCCGTTCATATTTCACAGGCTGAGCATGCACAAGATCGTGATGCGTGCGGCACAGGCAGATCCCGTTCGCATCGACATATGCCAAGTCGGGTCGGCGTCCTCTGGTGGCGATGTGGTGCGGGTCTATTCGGGTATCCCCGGTCTGGCAGCCGCTAGGAAATCGACATACGTTACCATCCCTCTTTCGGACCCTGCGCCCCCATGCTGCTAGGTTAGCGTCAGGCTTGGCCTTAAAACCACTGCCACTGCGCCGCATTTGAGGCGCTACAGCCGCTTTCCCCGATCCCGACCTGCTACCTACCCCGGATCGTCCTGGGGCATCCTCGCGCGACTTTTGCGCAAATCCCGACCGACGTAGCGGTTTATGGGTCTTTAGGGCCTCATCGAATGATTTACTGGTTAAACTCATAGGGTTCCTTTATTCAAATCTTTCAGGTTAAGACGCCGGACTGTTCTGGCGTAGCTACTGAGTCCCTTATGTCGCGCGTATCGATCTTCCTTGGCAACCAATGCTCGTTACCACAAGTTGAGCACCTACACCGAACGTGCTTCTTTTCCTCACCGCAACGACAAACCTCTTGGCCGATGGCGTATTGATGGCTGTCCGGTTGGCACTCAGGCGGCATCTTCGGCTTCCTCTGCGATTGCGTCGGGAACGAGTGCGTCAAATACGGGCTGGTCGGTCTCGGAGTTCTTATCGCTTATCGCCCTCGCTACGTTCTTCGCCGCTTGTCGGTAGTAAGATGGCTTAAGCTCGATTCCGATGCCCCTACGCCCCTCCCTGACCGCGCTGTAGACCTCTGAACCTACACCCATGAATGGGGTCAGCACCGTTTCGCCGGGATTAGACCAGAGGGTGATTACTCGGTCGATTACGTCAAGCTGCAAGGGGTGTACGTGCTTTTCGTCCTCTTCATCCTTGGACTGTTTGAACGGAAGCACCCGGCCTATGCGAATGTCGTCCCAAAAGGCCGATGCGTATTGCCGCCAAATCCAATGAGAGTATCGATTCTCAATTTGATTGCCCGTCCATCCCCGATACTTGAGCAGGTCTTTTGGGATAGCCCTTTCCCCCGCGTATTCCAGTAGTCCAACCGGGTGCGCGATGGGGATTTGGTTTTCACCCTTACGGCGAAATACCAATAAGTAATCGGCGGACGCAACCGAACACCGCGACGAATCTTCGACCAAGGAACGGTGGGCCAAGTTCTTTGCCATCGTTCGATTGCGCACGGCCAGAGGTTCTTTCCAGACCGCGTAGCGAGCGACGAACCTAAACCCTTCTCGTTCGTGGAGCCGGATAATGTCGCCGGGAAAGTCTATTAGGTGGTCAGTGCCGCTGTTGCCACTCGGCACGTCCATACAATGCACTGCCGTCATTCGCCCCGGATGGGTGATTCGAAATATCTCGCGCACAAAGAAAGCGTAATGCTCAAAGAACTGTTCATAATCTTTGCAGTTCGATAGGTCTTCGTCGCTGGAACTGTAATTGTACAAACCGCCAAACGGAGGCGAGTACACCGATAAGTGAATGCGTTCTTTTGGAAACGTGCTCATTACCTCAATCGCGTCGCCGTTATAAATGGCGTAGTCGTCTGTGGTTTTCTGAGTGATTACAGCCATGCGGGAATCGCCTCCGGTTGCGTAAAGTGTAGAGAATTGCGCTCAATATGCGTGGCCTCGTTCATATACGCTACCAGCGCGGAAAACATTCTATCGGCATCTGTGGCTTTGCGTTTCAGGTTGTCCGTTACAGCCCTGTCGCCTTCCGTGGTAACGATGTCCACCGTTACAGGTTGAGTTTGCCCAAACCTCCAAAAGCGCCTGACGCCTTGGTAGTATTGCTCATAAGAATGAGACGGAAAGGTGGTCATGTGGGCGCAGTGCTGAAGGTTCAAGCCCCATGCGCCTATCTTGTATTTCGTTATCAACTTCTTTGCTTCGCCGGAAATGAAAGCTAGAAACTTTTCTTCTTTTGCCTCGTCCGAATCCTTGCCGCTTATCTGAATGGAGTTCGGGATTAGCCGTTCCAGTAAATCGCCTTCGTCGTTAAGGTGGCACCATGAAAGCGATGCGCGATTGGGGTCTGACACCAACTCTGCCGCCTTTTCGCACCGCTCTTGGATCGTGCGCCGCCTTTCGGCGCGTTGTTCGGGGAGCGTTTTAGCTGGCAACGTAAACAGGAAACCGGGAGCCGCCTTTTTGATTGCCACGAGATGTTCTTGCTCTATCAGTTCCGGGAGTACGAACGCATCATCTGAAAAGCCAATGTCTGACGGTTGCCGCACGGCCCGCGCCCACGATGTCACCCATCGCCAGAACGGGGTTTCGGCGTGGCCTTTGAATCTCCACTTGATTACTTCGCCGTGGATCCTTCCGGTAGCGGAATTGTTTTGGTCGTTCTTAAAAAAGCGATTGAGCATATCCATATATCCGAGTTCGCCCAGCGCTTCAGATGACGTGCCAAGTTCGATGTAGTCGTTTGGCGCGGCTGTCGCGGTGGCGAGAAGTCGGTAAGGCAGCTTGCGCATGAACTCCGTCACAACGTCTTTCGTTGCCCCATCAAAGGATTTCAGTATCGAGGATTCGTCGCACACAAGGCCCGCAAAGTCATTGGGACTGAAAAGGTGCAAGCGTTCGTAGTTGGTCGCCGTAATATTAGAGTGAGGAGTTCCGTCGTTCGACCGCTTGCAGTCTACGTCAAACTTTTCAGCTTCGCGGACGGTTTGGAGTGAGACGGCCAAGGGTGCAACCAGTAAAACAGGCTTGTTCGTGTGGCGAATAACGTTCTCGGCCCAAACTAACTCTTGAATAGTCTTGCCCAAACCGCAATCTTCAAACAGCGCCGATTTACCTTTGCGCAGCGCCCACCCCACTAACGCCCCTTGGAACTCAAAGGGCGCGTCGGTAACGCAAGGTGGCATCCATGTCGGCTCAAAGCCAGAATAGGTATCCGACTGAGATTTGCCCTTCAAAAATTCCGCGTAATTTGCCGCCATAACATTCAACCTCTTTTGAGTTGAGTAACCTCGACCGTAGTTACCGAGTTCTGGTTTCCATCTCACTGAATTCCGATTCGCTCATGCTGCGTCCTTCCTGGCTGCCTTGAATTTGTCACATACCGTAAAATGGAGTACAGCGGTAGCCTTTGGATCGCCGTGCTTCACAATGCTGCATACCGACTTAGAACCTTGACGTTCAACGATCACGTTCGCCCTTGAGCCCTGCGGCGGAGCAGACAACGGGAGCCACTTCGAGGTTTTGGGATAGTACGCCATCCACTTCCTTGCGCGACACTTCGGACAACACCCCTTCATCCCGTCGCCGCCGATAGGGACGGACGTCAACTGTTTCTCCGCGCCTCCACCTGGGCGACCAAAGATGTCCCACCGAGAGTTTCCCTGACAGTAGAGATGAAGGGACTCGACGGGACCGAACTGGCCGTAGCCTTCCACCATGTCAACGATCCAAGCGGATTCTTTCTGCGGATGGCTCCTGATGGCACGACCCAATTTTTGATAGTACCTTGCAAGGCTCATCGTCGGAGCAGCATCGACTACGCATTCAAGCTCGGGGAAATCGAAGCCGTGGACCAGTACGCCTACATTGGTCACGACCTTGATCGCGCCAGACCGGAAGTCTTGCAGCGTACTCTCCCGCTCATCCTTTGGGGTCTGACCGGTGATGATGGCGCACTCTCCCTCCATCTGTTCAGCTAGGTATTCGCTCTCTCGGATTGATGCCGTGAAGACCAAAACGTTGCGGCGCCCGGCCGCGAGTAATCGGTTCACAACTTCCGTGAGTTTGTCTTGGAAGTTGCACGACTTCTTGTCCTTCGTTTCCCAGTTCCGCTCCCATAGGTGCATCTGCAATTCTTTCTCGTCGAACTCTGCGCCCGTACTGTTCGTCGCGATCGCCGCGCGCTTGAATCCCTTAATCTTGTGGTATTCCAACTTGGCGAGATAGCCAGCGTCAAACAAGTCTTTATTTTGCGTCCAGTGAACAAATTCATTCCAGATACGCGGGATCGTTCTGGTGATCACTTTCAACTCATCCGCCTGAAGCCGGTAGGGGCTCGCCGTGTAACCGAGTAGCCTCATGTGCGGAAGCAGATCGAAGAACGACCGATACATCGACTTCTTTGGTTTCGCGATTATGCTCTCCGTTCCGTCATCATCCATCACGCGAATCTTTCCCGCGGGAACGTCTGATTGATCAAGAACCATCGTTACCAACCCAAGGTCGCGGTGGTAGAACTGGCCTTCTTCGCTGCCGGCGACAATCTGGCGAGAGTTATCTTTGACCCCGACCAGATGGGCTTCGTCGATTAAGCCAAACTGAAAGTCTTCGAACCATTCCGGATGCTTGTAGACCGAGCCAATCGTGGCCAAAGTAATCTCCCCAATCGACCGCGAACCAAACGACGCGGAGAAGACTTCCGGCCGGAAGCCGTAACTGCAAATCTTCTCGAAGTTCTGCTCCAAGATTTCCCGCGTTGGTTGAAACACTATCACCGGAGCGGAGTTCGCTAACTCAATCGCCGTTCTGCCAATGACGAGTGACTTTCCCGAACCCGTTGGCATGTAGACCAGTCCGTTGCGTTTCTTCTTCTGCAAGAGAAACTCTACCCCGCGGCTTACTGCGAGGTTCTGATACTCTCTGTCCTCAAGGATAAGGGTCATTGGTTGTGGTAGTCCCTTGCTGGTAAGCCTTGCTGGTGATCGTGGTACAGATTGTCGAAGCGCATCGAACTCGGAATCCATCGCAATTCGGCGGTCCCGGTCGGACCATTTCGGTTCTTGGCCAGGATTATCTCTGCGACGTTTTTCTTATCTTCCGGCATGGACATGCGTTGCTCGTGGTTTTTGAAATACTCCTCGCGGTGTATGAAGGCCACGACGTCCGCGTCTTCTTCGAGTGTTCCAGAGCCACGCAGGTCGGAGAGTTGCGGCCGGGGATCAGATCTCTTTTCTGGAGCCCTTGATAGCTGCGAGAGCGCAATAACCGGTACGTTAAACTCCTTTGCCAACCCTTTCAGATCGTGCGAAATCTCGGTGAGCATGGCGTGATCCGAGTCGTAGCGCTTTTTACTTCCTTTGGCTAGTTGGATGTAGTCCACAATAACTTCGTCTATTCGCTTCTGCTCGGAAACCAAGCGCATTAACTTTGCTCTCATCTCAAGGATTTGCAGACCGGCCGAGTCGTCTATAAAAATCTTCTTATCAGCCAGCGCTCCAAGCGCTGTAGCAAGTACGGACCATTCAGCACGCGATAAAAACCCATTTCGGAAACGTTGGGCATCCACGTTCGCTTGGGAGCAGAGCATGCGTGAGACCAATGACTTTTTCGACATCTCCATTGAGAAAATCGCCACGACCGATTCCGGAGCCTCGATAACGGCGTTCTGGGCGAGCATTAAGGCGAAGGCTGTTTTGCCCATACTTGGGCGGCCGGCAATTAGTATCAAGTCCTGTTCTTGCCAGCCCGATGTTTTCTCGTCAATATCCGCGAAGCCGCTCGTAACACCGATAAGCGCCCTGGCTCGGCCTTCCTGCTCTTGAAGGGTCTCGAGTATCTCCTGCGCGATAGGGCTTAGAACTTCAAGTCTACCGCCTTTTAAGTTCTGGTCTCGCAGTCCGAAGATCATCGACTCTGCGTTAGTTCCTATTACTTCTGGCTCGTCTTCTTCTTCCAGCGCTTCATTCGTGATTTTGCTCGCCGTCTTGATCAACCGACGCAGGTACGCTTTACCGCTGACGACCTTCGCGTAGTGCGCGATATTCGTTGAATGAGGTAATCCGTAGGTCAAGTTTGTAACGAACGAGATCCCGCCCACGCTCTCGAGCGCGTTCTCCTTCTTTAGTTCCTCAGCGATGATGATCGGATTGATTTCTCCACCACGTTCGAAGATAGCCAACATCGCGACGAAGATCCGCCGGTGTGACGGGATATAGAAATCTTCTGACTTGAGTAGTTCAACGGCTTGAGCGATCAAACCTTGATCTAAAATCACGGCGCCGAGGATAGCGCGTTCTGCCTCACTGGAGTTTGGTAGCGAGCGCTCGAACGGTGCTTCGCGGATAGGATCGTTCCGACTCATACCAGTAGAGTCTCCAGCGCTTCATGCTTGCACGGTCGCGCCCCCTTCCCTGGCACTACTTCGGTTCCAGTGCCGTGACACGCAGGACACAGCGCGATCCGATCCTTTTCAGCGCGTGAGACCGTATCCTTGACCGGTCCGCGGTAGTCGTCCTTTGCGCTTCCATTACCGTTGAAGCTGTTGCCGTTCTGAAGTTTGACGCCCATGTAACTGTTCATCACCGAGACACCAAGCGCTTGAGTTGCGGCCTTCTCCCCCCATACCTCAAACTCCGCAAACATGCGCCGACGGCCATCGCCGATGAGCGGCTTCTTTTGGCTCCTGCGAAATGCTTCGAATTCGGAGAGGACCTGTAGGAAGTCTAAACCTGTGAAGGGGGGTGCGATCTGGGGTGGCTCGTCTGGTATCTGCTTAAAAGCCCCGCGCTTGCGCACCATTGTTGTAGTCTCTGTTTGATCAGAAGGCCGCGCGCACGGAGATGGCTCGCTTGGTACCATCTTGTCGGCACCTTCCGTACCTTCTAGAAGGTACGGATCGTCCCTTCTTGTTGGTACAGTACTTTTGGTGATTGCGGCAGCGAATATCTCCAGATCAATGCGGTAATACAGGCGTGCCGGGTTGTCTCGGCGCTCTTCTTGCCAAAAACCGGTAGCACGCAGCAATTTGCGAGCATTCTCTTGTTCACGGCGCTTCAAAAGCGTTTCCTCTTCCCACTCCTCTCGGGACTTGTAGAACCAGCCATCAAACCGCTTACCGCGCTTCTTTTGCATGACGCGGGTCCAGTAGAACGCCTGGGAGAGCATGACGCCACCAGTATGGGAGCCAGCGAGTTTAATGAATACCGGATGAACGGCAATCGGGCGGTCCAGCAGCGCGAGCAGGGTAAGAGCATCCATCGGGCACTCCAGAAAGATGAAACCCGCTAACTCAAAGTCTTGTAGCCTTCAAGCTAGCGGGTCGATCCGCAACGGACGATTCGGTTGTAAGACAGGTGAACCGGCCTACAAGTCCGACTCGCCCGAAGATTGCGGAAGTTGTTATAGCTTAGATGAATCATTGTTGGCAATAGGAAATTAGTTGGACTTCCTTAAGATGCCCGCAGCGCGAACTCGCTTCTCTCGATCTGCAATAACAAGATCGTGTCCGCGCTCAAGTTGATAGCCGCGCCATGTTTTCGCGCCCATGAATTCAATGCCTGCATTCTCGGCGCACTGCTTATCCTCGGGCCGGTCGCCAATAAATAGCGCAAGGTGTGGTGGGTAGTACTCGTTGTAGATTTCGGCTAATCCCAAAGCGGCGATAATCAGCAGTCCGATGCGAGGCTTACGGCACCAACAGATAGCGTACTCGGGATCGGGTGAATCAGGATGGTGCGAGCAATACGACATCTTATCGAAGACATTCCCGCACTGCCGATAGGTTTCCAGCATTGCTTCGGCGCAGTCCTCTGCGGTCACGAGATTGAGAGCGATGCCGCCCTGGTTGCTGATCGCTACGATGCGCCAGCCAGCAGCTTTGTACAGCGCTAGAACTTCAGGCACTCCATCAAACACTTTTACATCGGCCGCACGGTTGACGAATCGGCCTAACTCTTCTTTGCCGTGCCGTATGGTGCCATCCAAGTCCACAAACAGTATCGGCGTTGGCCGACTCCCTCGCTCCATCCATTCTTTGACTACTTTCATTGTCGCTCCTCTTCATGCCAGATTTGACTTCCATAACTCGCCCCGCACTTCGGACAGGGATCACAACCTGATTCATCGTAGTAATCAAAGTGGCAGACCCCGCAGAAGGAATTGATTTCACCCGCAGGCTGATCTGCGTTCATTGATGGTGCGTAGAAGCAGCCAGGGTAGCCCCGTTGTGGTTCGTTAACGCTTGCCATACTCAGACTCCACAGCCACAGCCGCCCCAATCGTCTTTGGGCAGCGTCGTATCCCCGGCTAGTATTCGCGCACGCAGGTCGGCGAACGTCAGGGCTTTCGTTACCCCTCCCCTGCGGTCCCGTAAAACGCTAAAGTCAGCCGAGCCTATTCCCCGCTCCGTGAACTCAGCGATGGTCTGCTGTTCTTCGTTCTCCCAGTCAAGAAATTGCTCAGGGTCGGTATTCCAGAGATGAACGAAATGAGTGATACCGGCACGCACACAGCGGCGGCCACAATTGAAATGCGGGAATCCATCCTCGTAGGCTTTGGGAAGCCAGCCGAAAAGTGCTTTCAACTCAGAAAGCATTTTGCACTTGTCCCACAAGGGTTCCCACTCACACATGGGCGCTTCCCATATCCACTCAGGCTTGCTAGCCCGCAGATCATTCAGGCGATTGATCTCCGTCCAGTCGAGCCCGACATACGCTATGTCGGGCTCGCCGAAGAGACTGTCCTTCGGCGTCATGTTCATGCGGAACCACTCGTCCAAGGGTTCTCGCTTCAGCATCACCGAGCAGATTGGAAAACGATTATTTGCGATGAGACCTTCACGTCGGAACAGTTGCCAAGGTGTGAGTTCAATCGAGACACGAGTAATGGGAATTCCGAAGTATTCAGCAGTGAGTGCGTTCAGGTCGTAGAGTTCCTGATCTTCGATGAGTGTGTCGGCGAACAGTAATGTCATATCGGACACGCCGAACCGGTTGGCAACTCTGTCGGCCGCCCAGAACGAGCAGGCGCCGCCGCTGAGATTAACTACATGTTTCATTTAATTCGAAATCCTCGGCCAGACCTTCAAAAACTTCTTCACCGTCGATGGTGATTTCTACCGGCCACTCACACTCAAACTTCTGAAGCCATCGTTTCAGAGGCAAGCCTGTTTGCGCCAAGCGTCGTGCACAATCCCATCGAGCATTACCGCAGTGTGATAGGTCCAGTCTGTAGTGTCCATAACCCCGGGGCCGCTAACGCTAACGATCCTGCTGTTGGGTGTGGCCATTTGCAGAACGTTCGCCAGTTCACCGCAGAGTCCGTCCTCGTCGTACTCGGCAAGGGTTTCGCCGTGCTCGCGTAGATATTCGGTTGCAAGGTTCATGAGCAAAGAAAAGCGACCACCAGTCGCGTCACGCTTGGCTCGTCAGAAACCTTGTGAATGCACGGCACAAGAGACGTAGCGAAACGCGACTGGAAGTCGCTTCGTGCATTATACCGTAACGTCGGGAGCCAACCGAACATCACAGCACGGATTTATCAAACAGCCCGAACTCTACGCCAGCCCAAATCGTCCCGTCAAGAACTTTCTACGCAGCCTTCTTTCTTCGTGCGTTACTCGCCAGGCGGCACAGCAAGCATGCAGTGTACTTTTCAATCTTAATTCCGCACTCTCTGCATAGTCCTGCTTCTCGCCTCTTGGCTCTCAGGCGCGCAGTAAACGTCCTTGCCTTCTTCCTTGTCGCTTTGGTGCGTTTTCGGCGTTGACGGGCTAAGTTCTGGCGATCTGTAGCGTCTTCACGGTGCATCCGGCAAAGGGAAGCACCTGGCCGCCACGGTCCCCTGCCGCACTGGGAGCAGAGATTAAGTCTGCGGTAAAGGGCTCGACGAGCTCCTGCCGGCATTACGCCTCCAATGAAATCTCGGTAGTATTCAGTCCAATGAAATGAAACGCTCTATCAACGAAGTGCTCAAGTGCTAATTCGTCCTCACTATCAGGGAGCCAAAGTCTTCCGATGCGACCGTTGCTTCCCTCCGGCACGACCACCACGGATACCTTGAATCGCCCGTCTCTTGGTTCAGTGCTGGAAAGATGAATGAATCCGCAAAGATGACAGCGGTAAACGTGAAACGGCCTACGGTGTCGCCGGCTGGCGCTTCCAGCCATCTTTAGAGCCAACTTCTTACTGCGATACTTCCCACGCTTACCCGTGCACTGGCGACGTACTAGAGGGTCGTCACCGTCAACGCCAGATTTGACCTTTATCTGGCCGTCTCTGCGCGGAGGCGTTCCTCTCCTGTTTTTGAACTCTATTACGCTCATCCAAAGATGCTCCGAATTCGCGCTCGCTGAAATCCCCGCTTGAGGATCTCGGGATAGTTCGCACGGACCATCGCTCTAACGCTGGCGTAGAGCGCCACAGGGCTCTTCAGCTTGTCCAAGTACTCCCGGGAGACGTTGTGTATCCTGAGCGACACCCTGAGAGCAATGGAGGGGAAGTCTCGGGCAACTTGGTCTATCAACCAACCAACGCACACCGAGCCATTCGACTTGTGGCACGAGTAGACTTTCCCAATCATGCTCGCCTCATTCTCCATCACGCCTTCAAACTCTTCCTTGGCCCAGTGCTGAACCGGAGTGTCCATTCGGTATGGGCATGAACCGCACGGCTTGGTGCAGTAAAAGAGAGGGACCTGTTTCATTTCTTTAGCCGCTCCTTCCAGAAGCGGGCCATGATACTTCGCTGTAGCCACGCTACCTGGTGTTCGGTGATCTTCCCTTTGTTCAACCTCGGAGCCTTCTTGATTATCTGGAGAATCGGATGGACGTAAATCAGACCAGCGTACTCAGGTAGTTCCTCAACTCCAACCATGTCGCACGGCACAGCGTAATAGAAGTAAGCGGGTCCGCGATGCTTCTCGTTGATCATTGATGCGTCCAATATCCGGTGGCGAATCTTCTTCAAGTCTGCCCGGAAGTCTGACCGGCTGATCTTGATCTCGTACTCACAGAGAAATCCTGCCGCCGTCACGCTCACCAGATCGCTCTCCCATCCGAGCAAGGTAGTATTGGGCACGATCAGCCGGTGGCGCCGACTCTCGAACTCAACGTAGAGTTTGTTCTGGATGAGGCGCTCACACATTGGTTGAGGTAATGAATGCCCCACCATCTGCTCCAGTACGGCGTGACCCTCTGGCCCTTCCCACCGCGGATCGCTGTCGGAGCCATCTTCAGGCCACAACTTGCTCATTTGAAAAATACCAGCCATCCAAGCCAGAGAATCGCGAGAGGGCAGACTACCCACACGATAAACATAAGTAGCCAGTCCAAAACTGTTTCGATTCGAGTCTGTTTCACCATAGGTCACCAACATACCTAAAACCCTGCGAGCCTCTTCTAAGGATCGGCTCGGGTGGCCAGGATACAGGAGCGGTCAACAGGCACCAGTACTTTGCGCCCGAGAGGTCGTGACCATCCCATGATGTAACCTTCTCGCCGTCGCCCTTTTCCCACCCGCCGATATTCGCCCGGACCCGTATCCTTCCCCCGACGATGATGTAGCAATGGAGCACGTCGGTGACAGGCATTTGGGAGAATCCGATATAGACAACATCCTTCTTTCCGCTTTCGAGATCCTTGAACGACTGGATCATCTTCTTGTAAGCATCGCGGCGCGCGCCCTGCTCTTCAGTGTCTTTGGCACCGAAGTACGGCAGCGTGCGGATAATCCCGGTAGAGCGACCGCCTGAGAGTTCTGGTCGTGGAAACTTACTTGGCATCTTTCGTTCTCCGTTTCGGCATCACTGAAATATCCAGGTAGCCGCCGTACATTCCGTGGTTCGTGACGTGCAGTGAGTAAGCGATCCTTCCATGCGGCTTCGCGGATGGCGAACAATCTTTAATCAGTCGATCCGTCTCTTCGTGTTGCACAACAGTCCGCGTTGCTTTTTTGAAAGCCTTGACGAGCACCAGTGGCTCGCTCGCTTCTTCAACCCACGGTACCGCAATCAAATCAAAGTCCCGATGTAGCGAGCCGTGAATCGCCAGCGCGTATCTGTGCCGTCGGGCGATCTGCACAAGCATCGGATAGAACGCTGCGTATGCCGCTGCGCGCGCAGGCGACGGATCAATCAGTCTCTTCACTTCACCTCGACGCCCGTCAACCGTCTCGATCACGCGTTCTTCATTTCTCTTTCCGAACTGCATGAGCTTCGAAATCTTCTGACACTCTGAGCGCTTAATTTCAACCAAGTCCTCGACGTTCTCATTGCCTTCCTGTTCGACGACTTTAATTCGAAAAGTGCCTGAGTTGTCGTAGCCATAGTAAACAGTTCGTCTCATGTGCCCTCCGATAACTGAAGAATCTCTGCGTGACTCCGGCGAACACGATCCCTGCTCCCTGTCAGTATTTCCTCGTCAGTGCGCCCGTTGGACTTGCGCCAGAAGAGGGTTGGGATGGGAACGTTCAGCCGTCGCGCCCACTGAGTCATAGTCAAGGTTTTGTTGCCATAAGTAACTAACACGTTAGATTCCGTGTTATTGCTTTGCTCAATTTGAGTGGCCCATCGGACGTTATTCGGCCAACCGTTTCTGACGCACTCTTCGCATTTCCCGCACCAATAGCCGCCGTTGTTATCCTTGCGATCAAGAGAATGTGCGGGCGTGGGCTTTTTGCCTAGGTGAATCAAAAACTCCTTAGCGTCAAGTAGTCGCTGGCAAATAGTTATTCCCCGACCGCCGTACCGATGGTAAAACTCGTGAGTAGGCTTTAGGCATCGCTCCTTCATACTGGCCCACGCTCCCCACTCAGACGTATGGGTTTGCTTATGAGTGTCTTGTCTGTTCTGTCCCTTATCGAGAGCGAGTAAGGGATCGCCCCATACCGTGAGCGCATGATCCTTCGCTTTCCATAGACAGCGCGGCGAGCAGTTCGACGTTCTGGCATTTGCATATCCGATTTTCTCTATCACCCCATCACGCGCCAACGCCCTGATGACGCCACCGTAATGCCTACGGTCGATAGCGGGGCTCCATACGGCTTCACGCTCAGCCTTCTCAATCAAGTCCTCTGCGAGAAATGGCTTATCCGTGAGCGCCACCAATCCCTTGAAGTAGTTGTAGGCCCATCGCCGCCACTCTGCCTTTACTCGATCAGCATGCGATAGTCCGCGCTCAATAGCTTCATCCCGGCGCTCAGCCGCTTCTCTAAACTGTCTTTGCGGGCTTGCGGCGCTCTCGCTTGGGTGGAAGGTGCGCCCCCTGCTCCGTTGCATTGACTTCGCGAGTTTGGTCGAAGAGTGGAAGGTCTGTCATAGTAATAAACTCATATACGCTTCAATAAACGCCTGTGCGACTTCGGCGCAAATCGCGTTTCCGTAACCTCTCAATCTTTGCGTCCGCGCTTCACCGCTTTCAATTTCCGTTTCGCCAAGATCGCGCAGTAGTCCCAGATAGTCGGTAGCCCCTGAAGCCAGCGCGAGTAAGCGGGATTGAGTTGTCCCGGCGACGAGGGGCGAGATTCCGGGTCCGATAGGTCGGTGTTTCTCGTCACGTCCATACCACCAGTCGCAGTCTGCCCAGAAACCGCGAGTTGCGCCTGCCTCGGAAGCTGATCGAGCCGCGACCGGATCGAGCCATCCGAGCCCACGCCACTCTCGGATAATTTCACTTCGTGGCAAAGCTGCTTCTGGCCCTTCCCCTTTCGGGTGTCGCTTTTCGCGTCTACTGTGTTCGGAGTCGGTACCGTTGACAGTGCCGCCTGTTGGCTCAACGGGACTCCCGTGTCCTGCGGTCTGGCCGGTAATCCGCCCCGGCTGTGATCTTGGGCTGTCGGCGTGGATACCGTCGCCAACTTCGTTTGACGGTGCAGAGTGTCTGCTATCCCCCGAGGTGCTCCCGTGCTTTCCGAGTCCTCGCTGCGAGGCGTTGCTACCGTTGCGAGCGACGCCATCTCCGTCAGGTAACCCGATTCCCGATTGGTTGCAATTCGCGAGGGTCGCAATCCTTCCCGCGGAATCGTGACCATTGTGTTCGGCGTTGGGACGCTCGCAAACTTCACCGCGTGCTCCAGCGATGCCGTGTGCTTCCGCCCGTCCACCGTCTTGCCCGTTGCGTCCATCTTCTCCGTGCTCATGGAGCGACCGCCGTTTGGCGTGCAGGGGCTCGGAACCGCTGAGAGGTGCACCGCCACGTCGGCTAACCCGATCTGCGGATCGCTCGTCTTGCGATGACTCGTGATCGGAGCGTTGGGGTGCGCTTCTATTACCTGGGCGTTCGGAGTTGGAACCGCTGAAAGTTGCGCTGATCCGTTCAACGTAAGATTGCCCCGCTTCTGACATTCCTGATGTTCGCTTGACTTGGGAGTCGGCAACGAAGTAAACGCGCTGTCGCCGGTGCGGGGCGCCGACACTGCACGCTCCAAGTACTGCCTTCCCAAAGGCGTACGCTTCCGCTTCCATGTCAGTTTGAACAAGGTCGATCCAGCCGAATCCAATTGCTGCCTCAACCTGTTCTCCAAAGATCGTTGCAGGTCGGCACTTGCGGATGAGTTCGAACCAACTAGGCCAGAGGTGGCGAGCATCCTCAAACCCGTCACCTTTGCCGGCTGCTGAGAAACTTGGACAGGGGCAACTACCTGACCAAATAGGTCTGTCATCGCTCCAACCGGCGAGTCTGAGTGCGTAAGACCAGGCTCCAATGCCGGCGAAGAAATGGCATTGCGTGAAACCTCTGACATCTTCTGGTTGGACATCTTCAATGCTCCGCTCGTCGACTTCACCCGATGCGATTAATCCTGCCTTGATCAGTTCTCGGAGCCACGCGGCCGCGAAAGGATCGTTTTCCGAATAGTACGCCTTGCCGCTTGCGTGGTTTACAATTTGATAAGCACTAAACATTTCAGATCACTTTCGTTGTAATAAGCGCCGCCGCTCACTTCGCGGCCTCGTGCTTAAAGATCCGTCTCCACTTCCGGGCCATCCGTACTAACTCCAATTGACGAGTACGAGTACTCTCACCTCTGGTTGCCAGGCGTAGGAGCGTCCACTGCTCGTTAGTTATAAGGGATAGAGCCTCAAGGTTGAATACCAAGTGGTCCAAGTGTCCCGGTGGAATGTCTGATAGCTTCATGTTTCATATGCCCTCCAAGGAAAGCAGCCCGCGCGTCTTGTCCAGTCGATCCCGGATAAGTACGGCACCGGCTGCCGTCAACTGTATTCCCTCCAACTTACCGCCAGTGCGTTCGACCTCAACGTAGCCATCCGCTTCCAATAACTTGATCTTAAAGAACAGTTCCCGCCATTCATCTTTGTTGGTAGGAACATCCCCCGCGAGCGCAGAGCAAAGTTCTGAAAAGTTCGCAGGTTCCGTTGAAGGGATAAGCATTAGGAAATCCAAGTCCGGTTCATTCATAGCGCGATTCCTTTCACCTCTGCGTACCGAGCGTCAGACCATGACAGCCAGCCCTTCTCGGTGAATTCCCGATCATAAACCTCTCCGCGAGGAATGAGCGGTTGCCATGCTGGATCGCAAAACACACGATGGTGCCATACGTCGCATTGTTTACCCTCAGCGCTGAATGGACTCTCCATCCAGATGTACCGCGTCCAATCACCAAAGAACGCCTTCACCCACTGCTCGGATAACTTATTGTCGTAGGGCAGACGTGCGCCTGTTTCGGGATCCCGGAACGAGAGCGACAAGTGCCAGCATTGCTCGTAATCAGGATTCTTAAACCACCCGCTCGAATGCATTCCCGTGTCTCTGGTGAATAGGAACTGGCTACCAGTTGAGCGATGAACCCCCGTGCATTTATTGATGTAGCGGTTTTGTTCTTCAATTGGTCGGGTGCTATCCAAAACCCCACTTAGAGACATTCGCCGCATGTTAGCCGCGATCCCTTCTTTGCCGATCCACGTTTCGTCGTACCACCTCATTCGCTTACCTTCCCTTGTGAATCGGACATAAATCAATATGCGCGTCCAAGCGCAAAGCGCAATCGTCGCACATGCGCGCATCGCAGGTTCGCCCATCGGTGCTAAGCGGGTAGTCACATAGCCGGTTGCCGGGACGCCCACAGAAACCACAGGGTCCATATCCCGGTTCATACCTCACGCAGACATGGGTGTAACTTTCAATGGCCACCGTAGGACCTCCGCTTGCTTGATGGCACACTGGCAGTGCAGCCAATCAGCCCTAACTCCGCGCCAATCCTATTTACGATTGGCAAAGTGACTTCCGAGTCTATTGTCGGTGTATCCAACGGAATGCCGTGAGCCTCAAACAACGCCAGCAAAACCGCTGTGCAGAAGATTTCTTCCATAACAACATCCAGGTGATCTTCCGCGTCTAAGGACCGGGTAATCACTGCTCGGATATTGCGAGACACGACGCCAGCGACGCAGTCTCCCCGCTCGCATAAAGTCTCAGCGGTCTCATGCCCTGCGATATCGGTAATCGGTTCGATGCTTGTACTCACTTGCCGTAACCTCCGATTGAAAGACGTCCATGCGTTGACTGCAAAACCGGCAATAATGAAGACGGCCTTCTATGGTGCGCCAGCCGTGACGGGTCAGGAAGTCTTCAGCCGCCTGCATTCCTGCCGTCGAGTTCTCTAGAGCGTAATGATTGTTGCACGGGCCATGCGGACAGCCATCACACTCAAGGCGTAGTTTGTTGTCGGGAAGCTGCCTTACCGACATGATGGCCATTCCTTCAATGCCCAAATGTCATCAGCGCGAACGCACGCATGAACGATATCGCCTTCAGTCGTGCGATATTTCAGGAAGTTGACGCTCCAGTCTGTCCAGCCTATTGGTGTTTCTTGCATTTCAATCCTCAGTAAGCAGGTAGGCACAATCTCCACAAATATAATGTTGCCCAGTTGGTTCCAGTCTCCGGAATCGAATCAGCGCTTCTTTCACGTCCTGGTCCAGCTTGTCAATGCTTCTCATTTCAAGCGGCACCCACTCGGCCGGTTCCTTAGCAACCGGATACCGACTGCCACAATCGCAGCAACCAGGAGCAATGATGCGTGCTACCTCTATGTCTGTGCGGCCAACATAAAATGGACGTTGGTAGGTCACTGAATCTCAATTCTCCCCGCGTCGATGGCCATGTGGGCGTCAGCTAGGTCTATCAGTTCCCGTGCGTGCGAGATGAAGAACCCTTTGGATGCGTTTACCTTCTTCAGCGCGAGACGAATCATGGCTACGTACTCTTCGCGCCGGCCAGGACTTAAGCTGGCGGTTGGCTCGTCGAGAAATATCGTCGGCCTAACCGTAGACTCCCTACAACCGGTCACAGCTAGAGATAGCGAGATCGGTAGATTAACGAATGCCCGCTGCCCAGGGGAGAGCGTTGAACCTTCCTGCCATTCCCCGGTTTCAGCGTTATAGACGTTGATGGGACAGCCCTCGATTTCCTTCTTGCCGTCCTTGGTCATCTTCGTAGTCTTGAGATCCACCGTGTACTGAGTGTTGCCGCTAGCCCGGAGTAGTTCGTTCGCTAGTTCGTTGATTTCATCACCGGCCGCAGCCACCTCTTCCGCTTGCAGACCTTCCCTGCCAAGCGTCCGCTCTACGAGCTTCCATCGGTCAATGGCTTTCTCGAAACCGCGAACTTCGATTACCAAGGCATCTCTGCGCTGTTCCTTCTCTTCGGCGCTGACGAGTTCGCGTTGCGCTAAGGCGAGGTTGGTCGCGTTAGTCATGACCGATTGCTGACATTCTCGAACCGCTGCCTCGAAAGACGATAGGTCAAGAACCGCTGGTGGTGTCTCTGGGACAGGCGGAACCTCAATACCGCCCAACCGGTTGCCGAGATCGGTCTTCTGTTCTGCATAGCTCTTAATGCGGGTCTGAGCGTCTTTCAGGGAATCGGCTTTCGCGACAAGCGGCGATAATCTCGCGACCTCGCGCTCCGCCGCCTCAGATGTTGCCGCCTTAGACGCGATGTCTCTCGCGGTGTCCTGTATTTGGACCCCCAGCGACGCTACATTACGGGTCTTGGCCTCAAGAGACTGTTCGACCTCAATGATCTGACCTTCCGCTTCGGTCTTGGTCTTCTCTGCGGATTCAATCTCGGGTAAGCGAGCGGCTAAAAGTAGGTATCGGTCACGAGTATCAACAGCCTTCTTGTGGGAAGCGCCTAGCTCCCTCCACTCAGATTTCAATATCTCCAACTCTGATGGAACAGCCTTAATGCTGTGTTCGATATCGTTGTCGAGTCCGATGGTCTGGCTGGCCACCACATTAGGCGTAGGGCAACCCTCAGTAATAAGAATCAGCCCCGCTCTTAGCCCCGTAATACGGTCTCCCGCCCCATTGGTAGCAAGCGCTTGCGTTGCTTCGATCTCTCCCCATTTAGCCTCATATTGCTCTGCTAACTGTCGAGCCTCCGTTTCATACTGACGTGCTAGTTCGTCGGCCTCTTGAATGGAGCCGCGTTGCGATAACACGGTATCCGCATTCTGAATAGATTGCCGTAGCGCCCTCAACTTCTCCCGCAACGCCTCTTCCCGGCCGCGCGCCAGTTTCCAGTCTGAGTTGATGCCTGCCTGCGTAAGTTTCAGTTCGGCCTCTTGCTGTCTCAGCGTAGCAAGCGACTCAGCATAGGCCGCAGCAACCCTAACCGCTTCCGCGATCTCGTCCGCTTCGGCGACGATCTCCTGGTCTACTTGGATCTTCGCGGTGACTAGCACGATCTCGCTCTCGATCCGCCGCCGCTCATCAAGAACCGCTTGGCGTTGCTTCACCAGAGCGTCGTATTCGACCTTGGCGGCAACGGCCATCCCGTTCTTTGCTCGCAGATCGTCAACGGTGATACTACCTAACCGCAATGCTTCTGCCGCCGTGTGGCCCTCCGCTTGTAATCTTAAGACCTCGTTCCTGAACGCTGCCAGGCCACCAAGTGCCCCCAGTTCAGAAATCCGAGCCCTAACCTGCGCGAGTTCTCTGTCGGTGGCCGTAGCCCGCTTTCCTGCCGCGTCAGCCAATATCTCGTAACGCTCCGCACCCTTGGCCCGTAAGACCAAGGCCTTCCGGTCTTTGGTCCCCATGCCCAATATCCCCTTGGACTCTTGCGGCATGAATGTGGTGGACTTCACAAGCGAGAACGGTGGCAGGTTGTCCTCAACCCACTTATCGTAATCACGACGCAGAGCGGTCTCTGCTCCAAAGACGGGTGTATTGCCAATCCTCAGTGACGACGATCCAGTTCCCGACTTGCCGTCGATAATCTGCGAGACGGTGTACTCCTTGCCGTCATACTCAAAAGTCGTCTCGACGAATGTATCTCGCGCAATTGCGTGGTCTCCGATGTTGCCGTGCGTCGGCAGTTCCCGGTAGATTGCGCCGCATACAGCCAACTCCCAGAAAAGCGACTTTCCCGTACCATTGGGACCGCTGACCGCCACTATATCCCCGTCGATCGCGTCGAAGTCCACTTCGGTCAATTCAGGGAAACAACGCCAGCCCTTCATCCGGGTTTTCTTCACATGGATTCCGGCGTCTAACGCGAGCCGTTGCCCAAAGCCGCACTGAGTCTGAAGTTCTTCAATCATCCCGATACAGACTTGCTGCTCATCGGCGGGGAGATTTAGACCGCGCACGTTCCAAAGCAGGGACGCCTTTTCCGTAAGGGTCTTCGCTTTCACGATCTCGAGTGAACGTGTCGTTTCAGTCGGGATGGGAATGGGGTCGAGTTTTATTTTCACCGCGCCGGCGGCGAGCAATTCCTTTTCAAGTTCCGCGGCGGCACCCTTAGCAGACTTCTCTTCCGCCTTGGGGTAGTGGAACCTAAAGCGTATATCTGTGCCGGTAGCGTCCAGGTCTTCTTCATGGAGTTGGACCCCGTCGCGCATGAACATGCCGCCTTCCCACTTGTATTCCAAAAGCAACATCGGAGCGACGGGATTCTGGATGTGCTCCCACTTGGCGGGTAGCGTTCGGTCTGTTGGCAGTTCCGCGAACACATAACCTTTTCTGTGCTTGGATTCACCATAGTCAACATAGTAGGGGGAGCTGGGAGTAAAGATCGGCATCCCGTTGTACTCGGTCGATTGATGCAAATGAATATGAGCCACGCACGTTGCCTGTGCTCCAATCTGCCCGATATCCTCAATCGCCATTTCCATCCCGAGCGGTCGCGCTGGCTGCTCTTCATTCAACTTGCTCCCGCGCCACTTGCCGTGAATCAGCGCCACGGTCGGCAGGTTCATTGCGCGAGCCTTTGCTCCGAGTCCGCGGAAGATGTCGGTGAGTGCGCCCTCAGCTTCCCGATCTGACTCTTCCGGCGAGAGCGGGCCGAGTTTGGCGAGCAGATGAGCCTTCCAGACAAACGGCACACACGCAACAGCAATCGGCCCCGCCTTAGTCTCGACTCGAATCACATCCGGCTGTGTGACGACCGTGATCGGATACTTGTATTCGTGCTGTGCGTGGAACTCGCTCAACGTCCCTTCGGGATCGTGGTTTCCGGGGATCTGGATTAGAGGTGCCACCATCGCGCAGCGGCCGAGGTAGTCTCGCGACCACGCCTGATCCAGTTCGTTCGGCGGAACCTCGTTCCAGTCGCCAGAGAAACCAATGAAGTCAACGCCTCGCGCGGTCCATTCCGTCAACATTGTTTCGTGGACTCTGTGGGCCTCTTCGACGCGCCCAGGTGTATTTGTGTGCGAGTCCCCACTAAATCCGATCTTGATAACTGACATTATGAATCGTTCTCCCCAAACGCCTCACGGCGTAATTAGTCCCAACTCTTTGCGAGTTCGGTTAACTCGTCTCGTAGTGGATCGGTGTAAGCGTCGTCAAAGTAGTCGTGGTCGAACGGTGCGTGATCATCCGCCCATAGAAGCATGCGCCAGCAGTAATAAACTCCGCCGTAGCTGTCGCCTTCCCATTGCGGTTCGACCATCAGAACTTCAATAGGTGGTCCAGCGTGGGCACCGGTGAGTTTGAATCGGTAGGCGACTGAATTCAAGACCACTTCGTCTTTGAGGTACTCGGTCGCCGCTTCACCGTCACAGAAGACGCCGTACTCTTGGCCGCTGTGAAAGACGTCGAACTCACCCCGACTAAGAAGCTGTCGCTCAATCGGAATGAGCCCGTCTAAGTCTTCATTGCAGAAGGCACACGTAAACGGATCGTGCTCACCCTCAACGGCCTTCCGGCAGTGGACACAGTTCTGGCCACACTCGTAGGGGTGGAGATCGGAATAGAAGGAAACTATCGGCATAAGGGTCTCGGGTGTTCGCCGTACATCGCATGACGTGACAACTCTCGACTCAGATCAACGGTAGCGCCGACAAGTTGGCGAGACGGTGGCGCACCTTCCCACAGAATGCCGCCAAGTCCGTGCGCTATCCGCCGTGCGGCCCCTGTCGTCATTGACTCAGCAACGAAGTATCGGAAGCCGCCGTACCACGAGGAATCGTAGTACTTGGAGGAATGAGCGGTGACGTCCCATGTCACGCCGGGGATCTCTTCTTCACACATCAATGCGCTATCAACGTAGTGGAAAATCATTACCTCACGTCCTTCTGGGCAAATACCGCAAGTGGATAAGTCGCTTCTTCGTTGAGAGGTACTTGCGTTAATCGTCCCCATAGTCGATGAAGAGACTCCATGTCAGGAGCAACTAGAATAAAGCTAGGCGACATTACGGCCCCCACTCCCTTATAGTAGAAACCCTCAGCGGAACCCTTAACGCGCTCTAAGGTTGGCTCTTTCAGGTGGTCATTGTGCGCCATCGTTAGTTTTTCCCCGTTCGTTTGTCAGCCTTCATCGGCAGGAAATCGGGGAAGTCTCGCGCGTCCTCGATCATCCGTTGAATCTCTGGCAGTGGCAATGTCCAGCCAAACTGCTCGCGAGCCAGTTCAATTAACTCTTCGTTTGTCGCTGGTTGTTGTTTTGTGTCAGGCATCGTCGGTACCCCCCTTTCTCTCTGGTAGCGGCTCAGTTGTAGTAAAGATGCGTTGCTGAATAGCATCGCAGAAATCCAACCGCTCGAGATTGGCACTTTCTTGGGTCCAGTTAGAATACGAGTCGCTGTTTTCGTAGAGAGCCCAAGGTTGCCCGTCGCGATCCCCTTCGTCGATTACCGTCAAGATGATCGCGCGAAGCAGTTGCAAGTCAGGCGTAGAGAGTCGGCGTAAGCTAGACATGTAAAGCCCCCAGCAGCCGCAGTAGCTCGGCGACAGAAGTTTTTACGTAAGCATCCCACGCATCCCTCGCATCCCACGCAGCCCACGCATCCCTCGCATCCCACGCAGCCCACGCAGCCCACGCATCCCTCGCAGCCCTCGCAGCCCACGCAGCCCACGCAGCCCTCGCAGCCCT
>OBLM01000002.1_pt1 | contig 54339 bp, 76 predicted proteins | sample 1519651 | NCBI WGS metagenome assembly OBLM01 (sample SAMEA3235158, study PRJEB22506) | soil metagenome
GGCTCGTCATCGGCCCGAGCGCACGCGAACTCATCAACCGGGGTTTTCTCACTGACTACGATGTTGCGTGCGTCGGCACCGATATAGATTTCAGCGACGTGACGATCACTGCGTCGGGCGACTTCAGTCTGCCCAAGTTGCGCGCAGCGACACATAAGTCATCGCGCATCGTGGGCGATGTGGTGAAACATTATCTGAAGTTCGCCGCCGGGAAGATGGGTGTCACGTTCGCGGTAGATATCGAAGCCGCACGCGAGCTGTGCGCCGCCTATCGACTCGCCGGTGTGCCGGCCGAGATCATCACCGGCGATACGCCCATCGGCGTGCGCGGGCAGTTGATGCGCAAATTTAAGGCGCGGCAAATCCTGCAGCTCGTCTCGGTTGATTGCTTGGGCGAGGGCGTGGACGTGCCCGCCATTGAAGTGATTTCGATGGTGCGTAAGACGGCCTCCTGGCAATTGATGTGTCAACAGTTCGGCCGCGCACTGCGCGTCATGGTCGATCCGCAGTACTGGCGCGTATGGGATCAATACACTGACGCGCAACGACTCGCGATTATTGCCGCCTCGACGAAACCGAAAGCGCTCATTATCGACCATGTGGGCAACATCATCTGGCACGCCAAGACCCGAGGCATGCCCGACGTGCCGCAGGACTATTCGCTATTGCGTACCGATGGCGGCGGGCGTAGTAAGTCAGACGCGATCCCGCTGCGTGCTTGCACCTCGTGCTATAAGCCTTACGAACGATTCTATGTCAAGTGTCCGTATTGCGGCGTCGAGCCGCCGGTGTTCGGGCGCGGGTCTCCCGAATCGGTCGATGGTGATCTCATCTTACTTGAACCGGCGGTGCTGGCGGCGCTGCGCGGCGAGGTTGATAGAGTGAACGGCCCCGTAGACATACCCACATGGGCGGATGCCGGCATGCGTAAAGGCATGCTGACCAATCATCATAATCGCTATCGCTCGCAACAGAGCCTGCAGCGGTTTATGATGCTGTGGGGCGGCTGGCAACGTGGTCAGGGTCGCGACGTACGCGAAGCGCAACGCCTGTTTTATCTACGATTCGGAATGGACTACATGACCGCGCAGACACTGAACGCAGCCGACGCAACCGCCCTTGAGGTGCGTATTGCAACCGAGCTGCAGCGAAACAACGTAACCGAGGCCACCGTCTATGCTCAAGCATCTTGAATTATCGAACCCCGAGTCGTGTCTCAACAAATCGGAAGATGACGAACCGGTGTTTGTGATCTGTGCGCGCGACCCGCTCGCAGCCGAGATCATCCGCGAATGGGCGGTGCGTTACATCAGCTCGAAGGCAGCCGGCGGCGTCGCCCCCACCGAGGCGCAGGCACGCAAGTATCACGAGGCGCTGCAGATCGCATCTCTGTCTATCGCATGGAACGAACAGAAACAGCGCAGGCGTTCAACTGACCGAGTGGATAGTTCCGGGCACGAGCAACGGCGCTCATGATGTTGTCGCTCGCTGAATGGGCAACACTATGGGAAATTCCGCCTGAAGCCATCGAACAACTGTGCCACTCGGTGATGTACGCGCCACCGCCCGAGCCAGGAGACAAAAGCGAAGCGCTTGTGCAGAGTGAAGTGCGTCTCGAAGCTGCGCGGCAGGATATCTACCTGTACCGCAACAACGTGGGCGCGGGCAAGCTCGAATCCGGCAACTTCGTCAGGTTCGGTCTTGGCAACGATTCCGCGCCACTGAATGCGGTGCTGAAGTCGGGCGACCTCGTGGGCATACGCAAGCGCCTGATAACGCCCGCTGATGTGGGTTGCTACATCGGTCAGTTCGTCTCGCGCGAGTGCAAAAAATCCAACTGGAAATTTAGCGGCACCGAGAAAGAGCACGCACAAGTGCGGTGGGCCGTGCATATCAATTCGCAGGGCGGTGACGCTCAAATCGTGACGGGCGTGGGCTCGTTGACGTATCCCGCTTGACTGAATGCATACCCACGCCATAGGATCACGCCGCTATGCCGCAACCCAATAAACCCCGACCATCATCGAAGCCGCAGATTCTTGCCGCAGCGCTGGCGCTTGCGAAAGAACTCGGTTTGCGGAATTTTTCCCGCGCTGACGTAGCAGTCAGGGCGGAAGTTGCCAGTGCAACGGTGTCGTATCACTTCGGTGAAATGACCGACTTGCGACGCGAGGTCGTCGAAATCGCGATAGAAAAGGAAGTTCTTTCTGTGCTGGCCGATGCGCGCGCGGATCGCAACAGCCCCGAACTCTTCACGAGGATGTCAGCCGAGCTGAAAGAAAAAGTCGCCGCGTACATTACGCGGTAATCCGCCCACCCAAAGAAAAGGGCGCTCCACCCCGCGAAGAGAAGAGCGCCCGATTCCTGCATCGCACACACCATCGACATGGCGGATACTAACCCGTTGCTAGTTCAGATGCAAAGCGTTCGCGCTTTCATCGTATATAGGTTGTTGCCGCAGAACGACGGCAGCCTCGATAAAGTTCCCATCGACCCGTACACCGGGCACAACCACACCGCACACGACCCTGAACGATGGATGCTGCCGACCGAGGCGGCAACGTGGGTTGAACAGCTCGGGCAAGGCTACGGCGTTGGCGTGGTGATCTCTGAACAGAGCGTGCTGCCGAACGGCATGCGGCTCTTCTGCCTCGATCTAGATAAATGTCGCGACGGCAACGGGTGGATGCCGCACGCTGCGAATTTCTGCAGCCGCTTTCCTGGCGCACTCATCGAGTCAAGCGTCAGCGGCAACGGACTGCACATCTACGGATGCTACAGAGGCGAGCGACCGGACCATGGCGTTAAAAACAAAACCTTTCGAATGGAGTTGTACACGCGGCTTCGATTCATCGCGGTTACTGGCTACGGTGCCTCGGGCGACGCGATGCTCGACTGTACGAAAGCCTTGCAAGCGTTGGCGTCTGAATTCTTCCCACCGCATGACGATGTCGAGTACGGCGATACACTGACGGATCAGCCAGTCTCGGGATGGAACGGCCCGACGGATGACGATGAACTATTGCGTCGCATGATGCGCTCGAACTCCGCGCGTGCGGTCTTCGGCGGCAAAGCAGCTTTCGCCGATCTATGGCAGGCAAATGCGAACGTACTGTCGCGGGTGTTCCCCGCGTTCAAACATACCGCGTGGGATGAATCGGCCGCTGACCTTGCGTTGAGTAATCATCTCGCATTCTGGACAGGTAACCACGGGCAACGCATGTGGACGTTGTTAAATCGCTCGGGGCTCGTACGACCGAAGTGGGAACGCCCCGGCTATCTTATCGACACCATCAATCGTGCGTGCGGATCGCAACACACTTGGTACAACGACCCCAACGCAACGGTGATTCCCACATCGGGCGAACCTGACATCGCGCCCCTACCAGCACCGCCCGCGCTGAATGGGCACGCTGCGCCGGTGGGTGGATTCCCGCCGCCTCTACTGACAACGAATGCGATCAACGTAACTCGGCCGCCGGTGGGTGACTACCTCACGTTGCAGCAACAACTGTCCGTCTTCGATGGGTGTGTCTACGTTCAAGACATGCACGAAATTCTAATGCCGCAAGGCTACACACTCTCATCCGAACGATTCGATGCGGAATTCAGCGGCTACACCTATGCAGTCACAGCCGACGGCCAGCGCCCGGCTAAACGCGCGTGGGAGGCGTTCGTTTTCAGCGAGGTGTATAATTTCCCCAAGGTCAAGGGCACATTCTTCGAACCTAGACAACCGCCGCGCGCGATCATGAAGCGTGACGGCTGGACCTACATCAACTCGTGGGTGCCCATTGACATCCCGCGCAGGCGTGGCGATGTGACACCGTACCTGCAGCACATGAAACGCATTCTGCCGCTCGGCAACGACGCGGAAATTCTACTTGCCTACTTCGCCGCGTGCGTGCAATACCCTGGCGTTAAATTTCAGTGGTGGCCGTTCATCCAAGGTGTCGAAGGTAACGGGAAAACGATTCTCTCGCGCGTGTTGCAAGAGGCTGTCGGCCGTCGCTTCGCGCACTGGCCGAAGGCGTCAGAGGTCGGTTCGAAATTTAACGCGGCGTTCTATGGCAAGCTACTCGTACTCGTTGAAGACATCAAAATATCGGAAGACAAGCACAGCCTGTGGGAAACACTCAAGCCGATGATTACCGGTCTAGAATTGGAGATCGAATACAAGGGCGTCGATAAAGTGATGCGCGAGATATGTTTCAACGGTGTGTTGAACTCGAACCACAAGGATGGCATTCGCAAGACACGCAACGACCGGCGGCTCTGCACGTTCTTCTGTGCGCAGCAGTTCGAGAGCGATCTAGAACGCGACGGGCTCACCGAGGATTACTTCAATTGGCTGCGCGATTGGATGACAGCGAACAGTGACGCCGTCGCCGACTTCCTCATGACATATCCAATCCCGGATGTGTGGAATCCGGCAACGCGCGCGATCCGGCCGCCGAAGACGAGCGCCACCGAAGAAGCGATCATGGCGGGGCTCGGGGCGGCCGAACAGGAAGTGCTCGAAGCCATCGACCAACAACGGCCAGGATTTAGGGGCGGGTGGGTGTCATCGACGGCGCTCGACGTGCTTCTCGCGACGATGGGCAAGTCAACCTCGATCCCTCGAAACAAGCGCCGCGCCCTGCTGGAATCCCTCGGCTACAGTGCGCACCCCGCGTTGCCTGAAGGGCGCTCGACCGTGACGGACACCGATGGCAGCCGGCCACGTCTGTACGTCCGTAGCGACGCGCCAGGGCGTCAGGAGACGAGCCCGACAGTCATCATGCAGTGGTATCAGTATTGCCAGCGGTGAGCGGTCATGCCCATCGATATTATGACAGGCGATCGCAGCGGCAATAAGCGGCCCTGGCGCGGTTGCGTCACGATCCATCATCAGGCGTGCGCTCGCGTCGCCAGGGCGCGCGGAAACGGTCAGGCGGCAGTTATCGTTGTCTGCCGAACGGTGGTTTTGAAACACACAGGTCGATGGCAATTTCAGCCATCCCGCTGCCCAACGGCGCTACCCTTACCCCGAGGGATTCTAATCAGCTTTCCTCGTACTGTCTACGTTCGAGCGCTCGGCAATACGACTGTTGATGGGGTGCGCCTGATTTGAATTTCGGTATACCGCAGTAACAGTTGCCGCGTCGCTTCTCACGTCTCGATGTACGGTAGTGGTCGATAATCATCGCGTGCTTGCACCGTGGGCATGCGGGCACCGGGAGTTTCTTCAACGTCGAGCGCCGCACCCACCCATGCCACGGCTTGTGCCGGTGACGCGTGCAGCGCCATCGAATCATTGGTCGTCGCGTAGTCGTGAAGCGACCAACAACGGCGCGGGCGATTCGAGCACCATCACGGGGTAACATTTATCACGTTCGTTCAACCACTGACGCACCGTTTCAAGCTCACCCACGCTGTAGTTAGGTCGCGAATGAAATCGCCCGGTGCCTCGGTCGTATAAACCTGACGAACCCGCCAGTGTTGCATTTACCATGAGCATATATCTCACTTCCATGGTCTCCAGATATGACGAGAGAACGCACGCGCGGTGCGCACATGAATTTTCGCGATGTCTAGATACACCCCGTCGCGGGTATCAAGGAATTTACTCATCGCTTCGCGTGCAAGTCTCATGTGTTTGACACGCTCAATCCTTGCTTGCCGATTCACTATCACCACCGAAGAGTTCCATCTGCGCCCTATGCCGTTGCACTCTCAACCACTGTTGAAAATCGTGGCGGCATGCGTTAGTTGCGAACGTTATGATGAGCTGCCGCTCGTCTGCTGTGTCAGAGTCGAAATTGATCGGTGCTGACGCGCAGATAATATCGCACAACGCGAGGTCGGATGGTGCATCGCGTTCAAATTCTGCAATGACAGCGCCCGCGTGGGCGAGGTCGTCGCGGACGGCATCGGCGCGAACCTTCTGCAGACTCATTGCCAGGGCCATAACGGCGAGTACCCCGAGCATCCACAGGTCGGCCGAACCACCGCCACCGGCCGCCGCTGACGCTGCAGGCGGGGCGCTGGCCGCAACCGCCACCGGCACGACCATGCAATCAGCCGGGGCCGCCTTGAAGGTCAGCACGCTGTCAGCGCTGAAGTTCGGGGCGCTGCTGCGCGCTAAGGCGTCGCTCATCAGGTAGCCGGGCTGTGCATCGTGCGGCACTCCGACCGTGTGGGCAAGCTCGTGCGCCAGCGTTTCACCGTCGAGGCCATCGCTGTGCAGCTCCACGACGGCAGCGGCAGCGGCCGAGCATGACGGGCCAACCGTGGCAATGCCGTCATACCCACGGGTTAGCGTGCGACGCGTAAACAGCACGGTGGCGTCACTGGCGCGATGCTGGGGGCTGTCGAGGCGGTAAGTCTGCACGGCAGCGAGTAACGCTTCGGGCTTGGTGTGGGCGGCGACCGTGTTCACGTCGTAGTAGCTCGCGATCAGCTCCACACCGAGCTGCGTGCGGTAGATGGCGGCGGCTGCGCTGACGGCCTCGTCGATGGCGGCGCGGTCGTCGGTTGATTCCGCGATCACCGACAGCTCGAAACGCTGCGCGGCTTCGACGGCGCTACCGGCAAGAGACGCCAGGGCGATCAACAGTAGGGTGCGCATGATTATTTACGCTCGCAGGTGAAGTTGACGAAATCCTCGCGAACCTCGAATGCTTTGCAGCCGCCCGCTTCGATGATGCGGTCGATTGCGGCCTCGTTGGTGACGCAGGCCGAACGGCCGGTGCGCATCGCCTCGCAGGTGTTGGCGTCCACTGCCTGCACGGTCAGCATCGGTTGACCGTTGATCGACATCCACATGATGAGAAACGCGGTGTGCATGACATACTCCAGACTTACAGGAACCCGTGACCGTTGACGGCGCGGGCGACGCAGAACTCGCCGGTATCGAGCAACACCATCGGGGTGGTCAGTACCGTTTCGACTTCGCACTCGGCCAGTTCGATGGCGAGCGCTGCGCAGTAGGTAGAGGCCATGCCGGCGACAACGTAGAGCGTACGCCCGTGGTTGTCGGTGGTTTCGCTGATGAGTGCGGCGGTGTTCATGGGGCTGCAGTATAAACTGACAGCCCCGTCAGTCTGAGAGCTAAATCACATTATCGACGAATCGGTCAGTTTTCTATAGCCAATATAGTTTGCCCTCGATCCACCACGCCATTATGTGAAACTCTCGGCCTCGCTGGTACTGCGAAAATTGCGCCGCTACGTGTTCACGTCGGCGGTGTTCGATCTCGCGCACGAGACTCACGGTTTTTTACACTGCGTGAGTAGCACATCGGTCAGCCGGGCGAAGAACGCTCGTGCGGCTTCGTCGTTGGTGCCGCTCTTTACTTCGACGTGTCCGTCAGCAAACAGGCTTGCGATGGGTTGGCCGGTGTCATCGTTGACGGTGAGTGAGACGAGGTCTTCACCGTTGCGTTCGATGGTGAGCGTTGGAACGGATGGGGGCGTGGCGTCATCGGTAGTCGTAGCGGTAGCTGGCGCTCGCGCAGAAACAGAGGAATCGTCAAGAGGCCATCGCCGCTCAGGTTCGGCTGCGCACGCGGCCACGGTGAACAGCGAGGCGAGCACGAGCAAAAATCTAAATCGCATTCTAGTAACTCCAATTGATCTATGTTCCAACGATTCGACTTCGTCGCGTTCTGCGCACGGGTCATTATCTGCAGGTTCCACGGTACGGTGAGCCCGCACACCATAGGGTGACATAGCGGGATGATGTGGTCTAGCACATGCTCGACGCCAGTCACTTCGCTGCGCCACTTCGCCGCCCGGTGCAATATCGTCAGCTCGTCTCTGTTCACCCAATCGGGCGTAGCGAGGTTCGCCGCGATGATGTACGAGCGTCGCGGATGTTGCTCCACCCACCACGGGACACGTCCGGCGAGTATTCGCTTGCGCATCGTGGGATTGAAATAACGAACCGTGCTCACGTCATGTGCGCCGTGTCCGGTTGAAAATCATCATGGCGAAATTGCCTATATCCACGGGGTCGCCCTTGTCTACATGGCCACGTAACGACCACCATAGATATTCGACGCTACAGCCGGTGTCGTCCGCATCGTTGTATTCCTGATTCCATCCGCCGTAACCGTCCGTGCGTTTCTTCGCGAGCTTCGATTTCATGGCGTGCGCGAAGAGATCGACGGCGATGTCATCGGGATGCTGCGCAGTGATGTTGACACCGAGGATAGCAGACAACGCGCGGGCTGACGGGTTGGTCGCTGCCGCGTCGATGACGAGCTTCGCGGCGGCATCGAGCTGCGCGTCGCTGAAGAGCAAGCCGAGACGATTACGACAGATCGCGCATGTGACTTTCGATTGATCGCGTGTCGTGAGATCGCCTGTCCCGCACAGCGATTTTTCGATATCGCCAGGACGGAAGATACTCTGCCAGTGGACGCGCGGCACACGTTTAGATTTCATCGCAGGTACTCTTGCACGTCGGTGGCGAGGTCGTGCCATATCTGTTGCTCGTGCTCCGAGAGATCGCCCCACGCGTCGCACTCGACGTTGTGGGCTTCGTTGACTTCAAGATAGAGCCGGTAGAGCTGTTCGCCGTCCATTTACTTAAGCCCTCGTTTCAGTTTCGCCAACGCTTCGTCAGCGCTCTTGATAATTCTGTCTGACATCTTCAACAGATCAGCGTCCGACACGGGGCGCTCGCAATCGTAGTGGTTACCGGTGATTCCATAGATGGGCTCACCGTCTACGACGGGCTTGCGGCAGATGGCGCACACGCCCGTGTCGTTGTATTCCCTCACGGCTTGCACGCACTCGCCGTAAACGGGCGAACGCGGAACAAGTTTTCTGCGTGCGTGTTCCAATCGGCGGCAACCGATACGGCGCGCTCGTAGGTCAAACGTTCGTAAGATGGTGTGCCCGCCGCATCGAATTTTTCGTCAGCGTCGTGTACCACTTCGCCCGTTTCGCTGTTGTAGACTTCGCAGAATTCAGCGGTTGCGATCTGATACGCTGGCGTAAGGATGCCAATCGAATACTGCAGCGACTTGAGCGCCCACATCCGCGCGGATTCTTCCATGTGTTTCGGGCTCACCGAGTTTGGGGCTCGCGCGGCAGTGATCACGGCGTCGTTGTAGCACGACTGCGCGGAGCTGCGCATCGCAACGTCGTTGTTCATGTGCTGGCGGGCGAGTTCGATCAGATTTGCAAGGTTCATCGTAGTGTGCCTCGTTGGCGTGGATGGATTCGATGGGTCTAGACTATAGCTGACCGACCCGTCAGTCTGCAACCTGCGTCACAGTTTTGGGTATTCTACGCGCCTCCATGTATTCGGCTAATGCGCTGGCGTATCCATGAGCCCATGCGCCGTGACTGATGCCGCTGCCCGAGGTTGTGGGCTTGTATGGATTGTCAGTGTTGCGCAACCCGACGCTAAACGCGACGCGTCCTTGACTGACGGCGCGTTGAAATCGTTCGCGACGCGTGCGAGCGCTCATAATACGCCCTCTTTCTTCAGCATCGCAGCCAGGGCGTTGGGTGGACGTTTGATGTTGCGCAGCGGTTCCCACAGCACGCGTGGGGCGCGCGCTTCGCGGGTCACGTAGCCGCCCGCCTTTTCGCTGACGCGCTTTTCTGTGACCGCAGGTGAGGTGATACGGGCGTGTGGGCACATGATCGAGCGTGAGCCCTGGCGGAACCCCGAGGTGCGATACGGTTTATCTTCGATGGCTTCGATGGTGGCGTCAAAGCCTTTCTTGCCACCGATGCGCACCACATCGCCGACCTTCCATTCGCCGACTTCGAGGTCTTCGACGCGGTAGGCGTCGACCTTGCCGGTGATGCGGTCGGCCCAATACTGCAATCGAGTCGCATGGTCACGGGCGAACTTAGCACGTTGCTCGCAACTGTAAATGTCAGCGGTTACCTGCTGATCGCGGCGGTGCTGGCTGGCAACCTCCCACGAGATCATTTCACGCACCGATTCGATTTTATCGCGCAAGCCAGGGCGTACGGTGCGAAGCGTGACGTGCTGGCCTGTCCAGACGACTACCGGTTTCAGTTTGCCGCTGCGCAGCCCTGCGGCCTCTATATCGAGCTGTGCGGCATAGTTCAGCTCGCTGGCGATGATGCGATTCGTTATGACGCGGCTGATGTGCAACGACACTTCGTTCGAGCCGGCGCAGTCGCCGACGAACGAATGCCCGAGTACCTGATAGCCATGGATGGCGACGCGGCCCGACTCGGTGTCAATGGCCTGAGTGCGCAGGCACACTTGACAATGGCCTCGGTGAGTGTGGGAGTTCATACCGCCACCACCTCGCGGCAAGAAACGCAGCATGTGCCACGATCTAAACGCACCTCGACCATCACTTCGTCACCGTGGCGCGACCACTCGCAGACCTTGACGATGGTGCCGGCAAAACCGCTCGTGGTGACGTTCATGCCGACTTTGACTTCGTTCGCGTTCATTTTAATGTGCCTCGTGATGGCGGTGGGTTGGTGTGGGTAGAGTATGCCTGACCAACCCGTCAGTCTGCAACCTGCGTCACAGTTTCGAATGCCATCCCCAATGGTAATAGTGCGCGGCGTCATACCACGCGTTAGCCATGCCTGAATCAAACCACCATACGCCTTGCGACGGTGGCGAGCGCCAGCGCCCGCACTCTAAAGCGTAGGACACTTCGCCGGTGTCCATCGCCGCCGCGCGCATGATGAAATGCGGCTTCGCTGGCATGTTAAACGGATTGCTACCTGCACGTAATGCCGCCCCGATACGAGCTTGCAACACACGCTGGCTCATGAGACTAGCTGCGCGATGACTGACGGGTCGAAGAAATTCGCAAGGCGTGGGTCGGGCGGCATCTCGACGAACCATGCCCACACATGCGCGCTTTTATCTTCGCACGCGATGTAGGCACCGGTCGCGCGATCTCTGACGCGCAGATCCATCAGCGGCACGCCTCGACGTTTCAGCAAACGCATGCGACGACGGTTGCGCACGATGCGCATCGAGCCCGTCCACACCTCGCGGTCGTTGCCCGCGTCGTCTAGATCAGGAAACGGATAGTTATGTACGAGTGCGGTCGGCATCATGACACCTTGACGTAGTCGGCGGATTTTACGCGCTCGAACGGCTTTTTGCATTGATCGCACGAGTCACTGCCGTCTGCCTCGTCACCCCATATCGGTGAACCTGCGGCCTCGCGCGTGGCCGCGCAGGAGGTGCAGTAAGCGTAGCCGAGGTGCGTTAGCACCCCGACGGCCGGGGCTTGCCACGGCATCAGCTACGCACCGGGGTGATGCATTCGCACGGGTCGAAGTCGCAACGCTCGCACGCGGCGGCGGCTTCTTCCCAAGTCTTGAAGTTACCGACCGGTGTCTCGTAGTTGAATTCGTTCATCGTCGTGTGCCTCGTGATGGCGGTGGTGAGCTGATGTGTCTAGAGTATGCCTGACCAACCCGTCAGTCTGCAACCTGCGTCACAGTTCTACTCACGAGTGCGCGCGGCATGTTTCATTTCGTTGAGCTTCGAAGACTCGACCCAATACGACAGGCAGTTCGCGCACTGGAACCCTGACTCGCAGTAGCAGATTTCTGCGGCCTCGGTCGCCATGCGGTTGACGCGGCGTTGCTGATGAGCAATGCGGCGGCTCAACTGCCAGCGAGCCCATGCATTAAGGATTGTTTGCAACGCTTGCATGTGACGAGTCTCCGAGCGTAGGTAAAAACGATAGAACGCACACGATGATTCGCATACTGCGTGTTGACGACACGAACCCCACACGCGGTTTCCTCGCGTTCTATCTGCGAGTGTCGTCGCAGCAGATGCACTGTGGGCGTGCTCATACAACCGCCATCAACTGTCGTAGCTCTTCGTCGATAGCTGACGGTGGCGTCGGGAAAAACCCGAAGTTCCACCGCGTACGGTGCCCGCCACGGCGGCCGAAGGTCTTCAATACGATAGCACCATCGTCACGCAGCACGAGTGCCGTATAGGCGTTCACGCTCGGGCCAATGCGAAATGCATCGCGTGCGTGCGCCCTGGCTTGCGACATTGTGGGCAACTTCGCCACGCGTGCGGCGGTGAGCGCCGCGAAATCGGTGTCACGGATCATCGCATGCACCGGATGATCGACGGGGGGCATTTTCCATTTACTCACGGCGTCAACTCCTGTTGCAATCTCAACAGCTCGGCCACCACCGCCGCAATGTCGGCTGCGTTCAACTCGACGTGCGAATACGAGGGCCGACACTGACCGCGACGACTGGCGGTGATCTTACCAGTGGTGCGGATCTGAAACGATACGCGGTCGGGGCTGCTCTTGTAGATCCGCACGCCTCCCATGTCGTTGCCAGGACAGTCAACCCGAGTGAACGCCATGGGCTTCGCAAGAAACGCACTGATGTGATCGCGGGTCAGCAACGCGGGCGTGACGCGCAACGCAGCCGGCAGTAAATTTTTCAGAAAATGCGGGTGCGAATCGGTCATTACGTCGTTGCGTTCGGCGCGTCCAACCTGTTGCAGCTTAAGTGCGCGCATGCCGAGGCTGCGACGGCAACGAGCACAAGTGACATTTGCGCGACTTGGTTGTGCGCCGCTAACTTTGACACCGCACGTACTGTAGGCATGCCCTGCGAGGTGGAAATGTACTTTCGGCGTCATGGTCGTGCGTTCTCGATGATTCTAAGGGTGAGCGCACCGCCAGCATAGACGACACGGTGATCTTTGTTGCGGATGAGCTTCAGGCGTTTACGTTCGGCGAGCTTCGCGAAGTTCACGGTGATGCGCACAGCCTGACCACTCGTCGTAATGACCGTGTGGGTGATCTCGTTGGCGTTCATCATACGCCCACCGCTGCGCGTGCGGCCTCCCAACGGCCGATGACGTTGCGGCAGTAGAAGATTTCAGTGTTGCGCGCTTCGATGTCTTCGACGAATCGAGCGGGGATCTGCAGCGCCTGCAGTTCGATGATTTTCGCATCGAGCGTGGGGCCGACCGACTGGCGCACGAATTCGGCATTGATGCCTGAGAAATCGTTGCGGACCCAAGCGGATGCGCGGATGACTTTACGGATGTCGGCGATTTTCATACTGTGTGCCTCGTGATGGCGGTTGCTGCGTGTGCGGCCTATTCTATACTGACCACCCCGTCAGTCTGCTAACTGTATCACACTTTAGCAGAATCAATCGCGTCTAACACTTCCTGCAGATCGTCGAGCAACGAGGGAATGGCGCTCGTGATGTCTTCGAGCTTTTCTACCGCCGTGTCGAGGTGTTCGACGATTTCGTTCTGTTCCTCGGTCTGCAACGCTTCGGGCTTGGCGTCGCGCGCTTCGGTCTCTTCGTCGCGCAGGCGTTCGACATCGCTATGCATCTCGTCAGCGTCACCGAGGTTTTCAACGGCGATCCTCAACAGCGCCACTCGGCTGTAGAGGTCGGTCAGTTGCTTGCGGCGTGCGCGGTTCATGACTTCACCCCAGCGCGACGACGCGCGCCCTTGAGATACTTTTCGATGGCGGCGGTGCGCTCGGCTTCGGTGGCGTAGCGCGACTCGATGCCAGCACCACCGAACGACATGCCGTTGCGCTGCGCCTGCGGGCGGAACGCGAACCATGTGCCGAGCTGTTCAGGTTTGCACAGGAGGCTTCGGCCGGTGCTCTCGCACTGCGCCCACGTCGTCACGTAGCTGATAACGCAGGTGCCGAGCGTGCGGCCCTTTTTATCGGTGACGCCGAAATCATGCGTGCTGCCGAGTTCAACGTCGCGGGTCATGGTGCAGGGAACGTAGTCGGAGAATTTCATCGTCGTGTGCCTCGTGCTGGCGGTGGGTGAGTCGATGGGTTGCAGTCTACACTGACCAACCCGTCAGTCTGCGAACTATATCACAGTCTAATCGTTTTCATCGCTACGGGTCCGTCGGTCAGCAGCCGGGCGCGGATTTCCCAACACATGTGACATAATTTATGCCAGCCACGTTCCTCGCCGTTCGCTTTCTTCGGGCGACGGTAGAAGTGCTGCGCGTTCAACGCGTAGGTGTTGCGACACGCGGGGCAGAACTTCGCGAGCGGCGCTTCGCTCACGGCTACGGATCACACACCGTGCAAAACCCTGCATCGACACCATGCACACACTTCACCGTGGGCGGGCGAACGCGGCGCACCGAGTTTTCCGTCAGCCCTGGCAACCATTGGTCGCGCGGAAATTCTGCAACAGGCGTCCAGCACGCAAGCTCGTGAGGATTCCACACGGCGGTGCGATCCCAAATATAAAACCGTTCGAGCGAATCCGCGTTGCGTAGCTCTTGGCGAATGGCACGCTCGGCTGCCTTGCGCGTGTAGCAGCAACGCAAGACGAGGGCGGTGTGTTCTGCGTGCGGGGGCACGATGCAACATGCAAACACACGAGGGCGTGCCCGTGGATCAAGCGGTAACAGGTGTTCACCCACTACGGGCATCACGGACGGTTTGTAACGTGCAACAGGTGTAATCATGTGGGCGGACCACTGAAGGGCGCGGGTTCGTTCGGACGTGCTTCGGCGAAAAACGAATCGACGCAGCGTTGCAAATACAGCGCTAACGCTTGTAGCTCTTCGGGCGTTGCGTTCTTGCGTATCCACAAGGTCGGACATGCGTACGGCGCAAGGTCTTTACTAAACGAATTCTGCCGCCGTTTTAGAGGCGTGAGGCATTCGGTGCAGCCGCCTGTGCTCACATAGCGTTTTGCGAAATGACCGTTCTTGCAAGGCTCGCCGGTGTAGAAATGCAACTTACCTTCCGACCATGCCTGTTTACGTAGAGGATTCATGTGTACACCCTTCGCCGTCCTGACCGAACCACTTTTCGACACTCCCGCTTACCCTGTCAATAATTGGTTAATTGTTTAAGCGTGAGAATTTATAACAGTAGTAGTTATCTTAATCAAATAAAGAATTATTGACGGGGTAAGCGGGAGTGTCGAAAAAGGGTTCGGTCAGGACGGGGAACGTGCGCAGCGTTGCCTTGCGTGGGTATGGGTCACGTTGCGTTTCGTTAAGGGTGGTGGGGTGGGCTTTGCTTTTACCTTGCGATGCGCTAGGCTCGTTAGCATGTCACTAGCAAGGAATCACTACGTAGGACCACCGGGCACCCCAAGCGCGGCCGATGACGATTCGGCCACTGTGGGAATGGAATGCACTGTTAGACAAGATGCATTCGCGCGAGTGTGGGCCGAGACAGGCAACCAAGCCGCAGCGTACCGAACAGCGTACACCGTGGGCGAAAAGACGTTGCCTAACACGATATGGGCGAACGCATCACGCATCGCTGCGATCCCTTGCGTGCGTAAGAAAGCCGATGAGTACCGCCAGCAAGCAACGCTCGAAATGATTATGAGCGTGCGTGAAGCGTTCGCATGGCAGATCGATATCGCTACAGCGGACCCCAACGAAATAGCCTACGTTGCGAAGCGAGCTTGCCGCAACTGCCATGGCGTCGGGCATCGGTATCAATGGACGGATGACGAAGAGTATGTCGAGGCGTGTTGCAAGGCGCTCGACCTCGGGCAGAATCCACCGACTGACGAAGGCGGCTACGGCTACACACGCGGTGTTGACCCTGCGCTCGATTGCCCGCACTGCCTCGGGCTCGGCACGCCTGAGAACGTCATCAACGACACGCGCAACTTGACGGGCAAGGCGCGCAAACTGTTCAAGGGATTCGACATCAAAAACGGCGAACTCGTCATCGTTATGCACGATCAGGCGAAGGCATGGGAGATGGCCTGTCGCATGCTCGGTGCGTTCAATGACAAGCTCGACCTTCGCACGCCGACCGAGCGTCAAGGTGCGACCAAGCTACCGGACGGCGTGACCGAGCAAGACACCGCGCGTGCGTATCTCGCGATGATTGGCTAGACTCGGGGGGTTTTCACCCCACCGAGGTCTACCCCAATGGATTTTAAAAGCCCGTTCCCCGTGTTCGCTCACGGCCTCGGCCGCATGCTGCTGATAGTTCTCATCGTCGCTTTCATCCTGGCGTTTTTCGTTGGCCGCGCGAGCGCCGATCCGCTGCCAGGGCTGACGCATTCCAACGCGACGAACTATGTCGGGCCGATAGATACCTACTACGGCGCGCGTGCATGGGTACGGCCGAAACCTGAGACGCCCGTGCTGTCGTGTCTTGCGAGTACGCCTGTTGCACAGTGTGTGTGGGGCAACGCTGCGTTTACCTATCGCAAGTTCGGAGACTTGCCCGCTGACGCATTGGTCAACGTGTGTACCGCATCCATCGAGCCAGGGCCGTTCGCTCCACCCAATCGACCGAGTGTTGACCCTGCGTGCGGTGATCCCTGCGGCTGTGGCAACGCGCTCGACCGCAAGGCGCTCATTGCGAAATCGGCTGTGGTCGTTGAGACGGTCGAAGACTTATCGAAGTTCACCGCATCATCGCTCGGTGGTGTTGCACCGGTCGCTACTACGCTGACGTGGGATGTGTTGGGCGTCGATACGTGTGTTGCCTCGGGATCGTGGACAGGTGCGAAGGCAGCGAAGGGCTCGCAGAACATCACCGGGTTGACGGCCAGCGCACGCTACGTGCTGACGTGTACCAAAGGCGCGACCACAGGCAGCGCAGCGATATCGTGGGAGTCACCCACCACCAACGTAGACGCCACGCCGCTGACCAACCTAGCAGGCACGCGTATCGTCTATGGTACGTCGGCCGATGCACTCACCGGCATAATCGATGTACCCGGTGCAGGCGTGAAGGCGTACACCGTCACCGGGCTGACGCCTGCGACGTGGTATTTCGCAGCGCGTGCCTACAACAGCGTGGGCGGTGAGTCGGCGAACAGTGCGGTCGCGTCGAAGAGCATCGCAGGCACGGCCGGCAAGACGTGGACCAAGACAATCGACGTGAGTGTCACCGCGCCGCCCACCGTGCCCAATCCGCCGACGGGGCTTGTCGTAACCGAGACGACGGCATATCGCCTCGATCAGCAACCGAACTTGCCGGTGCTCGTCGCCGTTGGAACCGTGCCGCTGCGTACGCGTTGCACCACCGAGCGAATACTCGACAAGTATCGAGTTGATAACACAACGGTGAAGCTCGCCAGCGGTCGCAGCCGCCCGAACGTCGCCCTTGCAACCTGCAGTGTCACATGACGTATATTCATCACGAGGACAGAGACATGTCGAAGCCTGAAGTCGAATCATTGGTCGGCGCACGCGCGAAGCTCGCAAGCGTGCTCGAAATTCACGCACCCATTCACCCTGTCGCACGACAGCCCGCTATCGATGCGATGACGGCCACATTGCAGGAATTCGAAGCGGCAGTGCGTGAAGACGAACGTTCGAAGGCTGCGCCGCTCGCAGGTAGCGACGCGGATCTCGCGGCAGCGAACGCCCTGGCGAGCGCATCACCCACCGCACGCACGGTCGATGCGCCAGGGTTCAACAAGGATGGAACCACGGCTGCCGCTGCGCCGTTGGGTGCGGTATCGACGGCTGACGGTGCGCCGCTGGACGCGGGCAAGCTCGGTGAATCGAGCACACCACGGGAGATAGGCGAAATGCCGCCCGTGCCGACCGGTGAAGGGTTCAAGGGCGGTGAGCTGACGCCCCCACCGTCGCCCGACGCATCGTTAGCCGCCGACCCTGAGTCACCGTTCAACAAAGGCACGCCCGGCGAATCCGTCTTGCGTGAACCGTTGACGCTGGAGAAACCCGCAGAAGCTGCGCCGACGACTGGCCGTTCGAACAACGGCAACAAGCGCAAGTGAGTGCCGCGCCGCCGCTGGTAGATGCGCCTACGCCAGCGGCGGCGATGCCTTTCGATTGGCGCAACCCCGACTACATCTCTGTATTCAAACAACGCGCCGCACGCCTGCAGAAGCTGCGCGCCGATCCGATGATGCTTGCGATGGTGCGCGAGCACTACCGTCAAGGGCACATAGACGATTTCATCAACGATTGGGGCGTGACCGTCGATCCGCGTGTCGCATCGAAGGGCCGCTCGTCGATCATGCCTATGATCCTGTGGCCCAAGCAACGCGAGTTCATCAAATTCTTATACACACGTTGGCGCGCGAACGAAGCGGCGACCACTGTCAAAAGCCGGGATGTGGGCATCTCGTGGCTTGCGATGGGTTTTAGTGTTGGGATGTGCCAATTTTTCGACGACATCTCGATAGGCTTCGGTAGCGAGAAGGAAGACAAGGTCGATAGATCGGGCGACCCCGATTGCCTGTTCTACAAGGGCCGCATGTTCCTGCAGTACTTGCCGCTTGAATTTCGCGGTGGGTGGGTGAAAGAGAAGCATAGCGCCCACATGCGCCTGACGTTCCCCAACACCGGCTCATCGATCACCGGTGAGGCGGGCAACAACATCGGGCGCGGTGGACGCAAGGCGATGTATTTTGTAGACGAGTCGGCGCACATCCCGAATCCGAAGGCTATCGACGCGTCATTGTCTGCAACCACGGATTGCCGCATTGATATGTCATCGGTCAACGGCATGGCGAACTCATTCGCCGAACGTGCCCACAATCCCGATATTCCGCGCTTCGACTTCCACTTCAACGACGACCCACGCAAGGATGCGGAATGGGAGCGTAAGAAGCGAGCCGAGCTAGATCCGGTCATCTTCGCGGCTGAATACGACTGCAACTTCAGCGCATCGGTGAAAGGCGTTGTCGTGCCTGCGATATGGGTCACAGCGGCGAAGAACGCACACAAGTTGCTCGGGCTCACGCCTGAAGGTAAGAAGCAAGGCGCGCTCGACGTGGCCGACAGTGGTCAAGATAAAAACGCGATGGCTATCGGTCACGAATGGCTCGTCACGCACATCGAGTCATGGCGTGGTTCGGCCGATCTAGACATCTATCACACCGTTGAGCACGCATTTCTGTTGAGCGACTTGCACAACCTCGAAGGCTTTCACTATGACGGTGATGGCCTCGGTGCGGGCGTGCGCGGTGATGCACGCAAGATCAACGAGGTGCGTACGACTCAGAAGCGCAGCGTGATCCGCGTCAACGTATTTCGCGGCAGCGGCGAGTTGTGGAAACCCGAGGGCGTCGTGCCCGGCACCGAATCGAAGGCCGAGGATTTTTTCGAGAACTACAAGGCGCAAGGTTGGTGGTACTTGCGCATGCGATTCCAACACACTCACCGCGTCGTGGAGTTCTTCCGATTGCACGGCGTGCTGCCGTCTAACTTCGATCCCGCGTTGTTCATTTCCATCGACATGGATACGGCCGAAGCGCCACGCCTGTGCATCGAGCTGTCGCAGCCCGTGTGGGATCAATCGAAGCGCGGCAAGGTCATGGTTGATAAATGCCCCAAGGGCACCAAGCAAGAGGTGCGCGACGCCATCATGTCGCCCAACTTGGCGGATTCGGTAATGATGCTGTACGCTCCGCGACGTTCGCCCATCGTCATACACCCTTCGCTTCTTACTCAGACAGGCCGTCAATATGCTCGTTAAATTGCGTAACTGGCTGCGCGCGTGGCTTGCCGTGCCCGTCATCGAGCCCGCCACGCCACCGCGCACCGGTCTGCAGATTCACTCGCAGGTGTTGGCACGCGCAGGCGAGAAGACCGTCGTGTTGCGCAAGATCGGGCCGCCAAAACTCCCGCCAGGAGTGGTGCCCGAGGTAACGAGTTTTGCGGATGATCCTGGCGGCCTCGGCCCATACGTTGCGCTCGATAGCGAGTGGAATTTGCCCGCCTATGCGTATGCGAACCAAGCGAATTGCAACCTAGGGTTTCCTGGCTACGCCTACCTTGCCGAGCTATCGCAGCGTACCGAGTACCGCGCACCGAGTGAGACCATCGCAAGCGAAATGGTGCGGGAGTGGATCAAGGTCACGGTGAAGGGCAAAGCGAAACAGGCCGAGCAAGAGAAGAGCGACGACCCCGACCCCGAAGTGTTGGCGGGTGACTTCGCACCGAACGAAAACACGTTCACCGCACCGGATGCCGAGGGCGTGGATGCGGACGAAGACGGCGATATCGACGGCGGTCTCGAAGATAAACTCGAACAACTGACCGAAGCGTTAGAGTTCTTCAAGGTGCGCGACCATTTCGGCAAGCTCGCTGAAATCGACGGGCTCTTCGGTCGCGCGCAACTGTTCATCGATCTAGACACCGGCGGCCGCGATCTCAACGAAGTGCGGCAGCTACCGTTGCTTGTTGAGCCCGAAACAATTGCGCTCGGCTCGTTGAAAGGTTTCAAGGTCGTAGAACCGATATGGACCACGCCATATAATTACAACGCGACCGATCCACTCGCAGAGGATTTCTATAAACCGAAATCGTGGTTCGTCATGGGCCGACGTGTGCATGCATCGCGGCTGCTGACATTCATCTCGCGCCCCGTGCCCGACATTCTCAAGCCTGCGTATAACTTCGGTGGGCTCTCGCTGACGCAGCTCATGGAACCCGATGTATTCCAGTGGCTGCGCACGCGTAACAGCGTTTCGGATCTGATTCACAACTTCAGCGTGATGGCGCTCGCCACCGACATGACCGATATTCTCGCCGGCAGCGCCGACAAGCCCGGCGGCCTGTTCGACCGTGCGAAGATGTTCGTACAGAATCGAGACAACCAAGGGCTGTTTATCCACGACAAGGAAAAAGAAGAGCTGCAGGCCGTTAATGTGCCGATGGGCGGTTTGCACGAGCTGCAGTCGCAAGCGCAAGAGCACATGGCGGGTCCGTCGCATATCCCGCTCGTGAAGCTCTTCGGCATCACGCCCGGCGGCCTCAACGCATCGAGCGAAGGCGAGATTAAAGTTTTCTACGATCACATTCGTGCGTGTCAGCAGAAGTTTTTCGCGGAGCATCTGAACACGGTGTTGCAGATACTGCAGTTGCATTTGTTCGGATCGATAGACGATGCGATTGGCTTCGAGTTCATCGGTCTGACTGCACCGACCGTCAAAGAGCTTGCCGAGATCCGCAAGAGCAACGCGGAAACTGATTCGTCGTACATCGCTGCAGGCGTGCTTGCGCCCGAGGAAGTGCGCGAGCGTGTGGCGTCCGATCCCGACAGTGGCTACAACAATCTGTCAGGCGATGCGCCCGAGCCGCCCGATCTCACCACCATGGGCGCAGAGCACGAACTCGGCGAGCAAGGCGCGCAGGCGGCGCACGAGCGTGGCGAAGAGTCGGCCGAGGCTGCGCATGAGCGCACGCTCAAGGAAACGAAAGCGGCGGCGAAGCTCAAGCCGAAGGCCAAACCTTGACGGTGCCGTCAGTCTCGATGTAGGGTGCGCGGTATGGCTAGAACATACAGTTGTTTTCGTTGCGAAGGTGAAGTGATCGTGGGTACCTCGCACACGATGGAAGAATGCGATACGCAGATCACGCGTAGGCGCTCGCGATTGCCGGTCGTAGACATAGGTTGCAAGCCGCCATTCCCTCGCACGTACGTAGGCGACGGGTTGTTCGCTGAATTCGACGGTTATCAAATATGGCTCATTGCCAACGACGGCGACCGCGATCACCAACGCGTTGCGCTTGAGTCGAGTGTCTACGATGCGTTAAAACGCTACGCGCAGCAGGTTGGTTTCGAATGAAAATCCAACGCGCCCTCATGATGTCATCGACCGGTAAAGGCGTCATCGTCGATCCGGTGTGGCCGAACGTCGGTGTGCAGTTCTGGTATCAAGGTCAGCTCGACACGCTCGTGCGCGAGATGTATATCGATTCGCGCATGGTGCTCATTCCTGCGTTACAGGCAACGCCTGCGATCATCGCGACCGACTCGATGGTGCCCACAGCGGCCGGCATCATGTTCGTGTGCGGCAAGCGCATGTTGCTGTTGAAGCGCACCGAGCCCGGCTTCGAGTCGTGGGGTTTGCCCGGCGGCGGCATCGAGCCAGGAGAATCGCCCGAGCAAGCCGCCGTGCGCGAGACGATGGAAGAAATGGGCGTATCGGTGCATCCGTCCTGGCTGTCGCACATGCATACGCATCAGTACCGCACGACGCGGTTCGTGACCTACCGGTGCGAGGCGCTGCGCGAGTTCACGCCGAAGCTCAATCACGAGCACAGCGATTATCTATGGGTGACGCGCGCCGATGCGGTCAAGCTCGCCCTGCATCCTGGCGTCGTTGCTGCGTTGAGCGGTCAACCGTTCGCCATCGCCATGGATGCGAGCCCCACGAAAGAGCTGCAACGCGCTATCAACAAGTGGGGCGACCGCTGGCAAGCACGGTTCGACCTCATGGCGCAGAAAATATCGCTCGACTTCGCCGCGAAGAATCAGCAAGCGACGCAAATCGCCATGATGGCAACACTCAAAAAAGCTGGCTTCGCGGTGGTGTTCCGCCCAACGCGCGGCAGCATCGAGGCGTACAAGGCCATCGCAGCCGAACAGATCGGGTTGATAAAATCTATCGCGCAGAAGTATCACACCGACGTGCAAGCGAAGGTGTGGGAGTCGGTCAAGCGCGGCGGCGATCTGAAGTCGTTGTCGAAGACGTTGGAAAAAACCTATGGTGTGACGAAGCGTCGCGCAGCGCTCATTGCGCGCGATCAGAACTCGAAGGCGAAGGCGACCATCGAAGCGGTGCGTCACCAAGAGCTAGGCATCAAACAGGGAATATGGATGCACTCGAAGGGTGGCGAGGTGCCGCGCCCGTGCCACGTCAAGATGAATAATAAACTCTACGATTTAGACAAAGGCATGTGGGATGCGCACGAACAGGAATGGGTCCACCCTGGCGAACTCATCAACTGCAAATGCACCATGCGTCCGTACATCCCTGGCTTCGAAACTGTCGCGTATCCAGAATGGGAAATGACAGCGTGACGCTCGTCGCTGTTGAAGGGTCAACGCTTGCCGTGACGCATATCTTCGACGGTCAAGAGGTCGTGACCGGCGGCGACGACGGGCAAGCGTGGGTTGCAACGTTCGCCAGCGCACGCGAAGCGAAGCGATACGTCGAATCGATGCGCGGCTACAAAACCGTTTGGGCCGAGCGGGTCAATTCAGACGATCAACGTGAGCGTCAGCACAGCAAGCCCAAGCCAGCCTAACCCCACGCGTGAAGGCAGCGGAATTGCAGCTAACACGAACAGGACGAAGGCGATAACGTAGAGTGCGGTTTGTATGTTCATGCCCCTGGCAACGTGCCAAGGTGTGACGCAGTTCCGGGCGGCTGCCGGTGGTTATGTTGCATTACGTCGGCGGGCGTCCTACACTCCGCGCCACAATGGCCCGCTACACCCCGCCTGTCCAACCTCTAACGCCTGAAGCGCAGGCATGGATAGCCGCCACTGTCACCCACGCATTCGACCGCGCTTTCGCCGATCTAGGCGAAGAGCGCAGCATCGCGTTTGACCGAGCAACGGCTCGTAGTTTCGACGCTGACGGGCGCATGCATGTGTCGCGCGTCAATTTCACGAAGGCGAATGTCTGCCCGTACTTCGGTCGCGAGATCCCCGGTTGCGATTCGCTCGGGCTCGACCCGAACAAAATCTACAAGCTATACCGCGATCCCGAAGAGCTGCGCCTTGCGGCCGACACGTTCAAAAACATTCCGCTCTTGCTCGTGCATACCGTCATCAGCGCGAAGAATCCGAAATCGAATGTCGTCGTGGGCACCATCGGCACCGACGTTGCGTTCGATGCGCCTTACCTCGGTTCATCGTTGGCGGTGTGGACCGACGAAGGCATCAAGCTCATCGAATCGAAGAAACAAGCCGAATTGTCGGCAAGCTATCGCTATCGTGCTGACATGACACCGGGAACTTCGCCGGAAGGTGTTGCGTACGACGGCGTCATGCGCGATATTATGGCGAATCACGTAGCGCTAGTAGAGCGTGGCCGTGCAGGTTCCGACGTATACGTCAGCGATTCTCAACCTTTGGAGTTCACGAAAATGTTCAAGCGTCCGAACCTGCTCGCGCGCACGATTGCCGCTCTCGTCACTCCACCGAGCGAAGAACAGAGACTCGCAATCGACGAAGCGCTCGCGGCGAATACCGCCGCTGACATCGCGGTCGAATTGGCGAAGCCTGCGCCGGTCGTGACCGTTGTCCCGCCTATCGTAGACAAAACGGCGATGGACGCAGCCGTTACCGCTGCCATCACTGCCGGCGGTTTTGTCTCGAAGATCGAAGCAACCGCGCTCGCAAACGATGCCGCCAACTCTGCCGTTGCGCGAGTGAACGCGCTTCACAAGGCGCGCGAGGACGTGAAGTCACTCGTTGGCGTCGTGGCGATGGATTCCGCAACAGAGGTGTACGCCTTCGCGCTCAAGCAAAGCGGCGTCGCCACCGACGGTATTCCTGAAGGCGCGTTCGGCGCGCTCGTCGAACAGGTGAAGGCACGCAAGGTCGTGGCGTTGCCCGCTGCTGGCCCCGTCAAGTTCGCCAGCGATGCGCAGGCCGCTGCTGCGCTCGCCATCCCTGGCCTCGGTCGTATCTCGGTTGCTGGCTAACGCCAACCATTACCGAACGTCGCCCCCAACACTTTCCGCATAACGAGGCTTCGCACCCATGCCCGGTTTTCAAACGAGTATCAACGCCGATCCAGCACCGGCCGTCGCAGGTGACTTCGGTGGCAACAACGTTCGTGCATCGGCGCTGCCGCCGGTTGCGGGCGCGTTCAAGGTTGCGCCCGGTCAGTCGGTGCGTGTGGGTTACTTCGCATGGGGCGCAGCCGATGGCCTCGTCTATTCATCGGCCGCCGCTGCCGCTGCCATCGCTGGCGGTGTCGTTGCTGTCGGCTTCGTGGCGCGGCAGCCGAACGTGCCCGCTGCGATGATTACCGGTTTCCTCGCGGAATCGATTCAGACGCTGCAGCAAGGTCGTGAAGTCACGCTCATGACCGGCGGTGACTACTGGGCACCGTTCGCAGCCGCTGCCGCTGCCAACGTCGCTGTCTATGCAACTGCTGCCGATGGTGCGCCCACCACGACCGCAGGTGGCAACACCGCGACGCGATTCAAGACGGTGCAGGCTGTGCCCGCTCCTGGCGTCTCGGATGCAACGGCGACGATTGCCGTCAACACCGGTCTACTGACGTTGAGCGCCCCGGCTTCGGGTACGTATGCCATCGGTGGCCGCGTCACCGGTACGGGCGTTCCCGCGAATACCTACATTCGCTCGCAGGTGTCAGGCACGCCGAACGGTGCTGGTGTCTATCGCACCAATAGCGTGAACCGCGCGGCGGTTGCTGCGTTCACTGCGACGATCAGTCAAGGCAACCTCGGCAAGATTTCGAGCGAAACCTAAACCCCACAGCGGCCCCCACACGACCGAGTAGTCAGTCGAAACATTTTTAAGGTTGAGGAAGTTACAACATGCGTAGTCAGACCGCCGGTCGCCAAGGGCTTGCAGCGAAACCATTCGCCGACGCCATTCGTGCGGGCCATAGCGCCGCGCTCATTCAGAAGCTGCAGTCGAGCTACGGGCTTGCGCTCGACTCGCGCCTCGGCTCGTATCAGGGTTTCTTGCAGCGTGAAGTGATTCCCTCGTACAACGGCAGTGGCGTTGTTGTCGGTGATGAGTTCGGTGCGCTCGATGCCTTGGCACTCGATGCGCAGCCCGAGCTGATTACCGTCAGCAATACCGGTATCCCTGCCTTCCTGTCGAACTATCTCGACCCGAAGGTAATCGAGGTGTTGGTCGCGCCGATGCGTGCTGCAGAGATCGCAGGCGAGACCAAGAAAGGCGATTGGACCACGACCGTTACCACGTTCATCATGATCGAGAACACGGGCGAGGTTGCCGCGTACGGTGACTATGCGAACGGTGGCAACGCGGACATGAACGCGAATTTTCCGCAGCGCCAATCGTTCCACTATCAGACGTTCACCAATTGGGGCGAAAAGGAACTTGCGGTCTATGGCCTCGCCGGCATCGACGCAGCGTCGCGCAAGAACATCGCCTCGGTGCTCGTGCTCAACAAGTTTCAGAACGCAACCTACTTTTTCGGTGTCGCCGGTCTGCAGAACTATGGTCTGTTGAACGACCCATCGTTGATCGCGCCGATTGTGCCTGCGACCGCGTGGGGTGTCGCAACGCCCGAGCAAGGCTATCAGAACGTGTTGGATCTCTACGGACAGTTGGTGTTGCAGGGTAACGGCGTCGTAGATCGCAACGTGCGTATGACGCTCGCGATGAGCCCACAGCGCGACGCCGATCTGTCGCGCACGAATCAGTACGGTCTGAACATCTTCAACCTCGTGTCGAAGAATTTCCCGAATCTGACTATCAAGACCGCGCCGGAATACTCGACCCCGTCGGGTGAGCTGATGCAGTTGATTGTCGATGAGATGGAAGGCCAGGAGACCATGACGGCCGCCTTCACCGAGAAGCTGCGCTCGCATGCGCTCGTGGTGGGCTCTTCGAACTTCAGTCAGAAGAAATCGCAGGGCACTTGGGGCACCATCATTTTCCGCCCGGTGCTCGTCGCACAGTCGCTCGGGTAACTCACAGCGGGGCATTCATCACATGAACGGCCCTAGCGCCCTCGCTGCACACACTGCGGTCGAGGGCGCTTTCGTTTTAGGTGCCTTCAATCACTTTGCGACCGTCGTCGGCGGGCCGCAGGCATCACCGCGCGCGGGCGAGCATGGTGTCGCCATCGGTCGGTTCGCATGGATGGGCGTTGACGGGCTCACGCTCAACATGCGGTCGAGCGACGCCGATCTGCAAGGTGTGGTGATTACGGTTGCGAACCCTGGCGTCGATTGGCGTTGGGTGTTCTACGACGATGCGACGCGCACGTATCGAATTCGCCAGGGCTTGCCATGCCCGATGCTCTCGCGCGGCAACGTGTGGGTGCGCTTTCAGTACGGCGCTCGGCCAGGAGAACAGGTGTATGCGAACATTCTCGACGGTTCCGCGATCTCGGGATACTCTGCCGGTGGTGAGCTGACGCCATGGGTAGTCGTAACACACGCAGCGGCCGGCGGCTTGAGCATCATCTCCACACAACGAGGTCAACTACAGTGAGCGCAACACCGAACCCCACACCACCGACGCAGCCACCGCAGGCGAGTGCAACGACGTGCATCGTCGGTTGCAAGCTGCCCCACGGTCTGCACATGCAGTTGCGCGATCCGCGCACGAAGACTGTTGTCGAAGCCCACGTCGCGAAGGGCAACAACGCGGCGCGCATCGTCGGCGGCTACGGCCTCACCGAAGCGATCCCGACCGAGTTCATGAGCAAGTGGCTCAAACAAAACGAGAACCACCCCGCTGTAGTGAATGGTTCGATTTTCGTCAGCGACACCGGCCGCAATGCCGAAGCGCGCGCACGCGAAGGTCGCGAGTTGAAGACGGGCATCGAAGCGCTCGACCCCATCGCACACGCGAAGAAATTCAAACTCGAACCGGACGCTGAAGCGGTGAAGGCGTACAACTTGCAGAAGCTGCAAAACCCGGTGCGTGACCGGCAGCAAGTAGACTAACCAAGAGGTCAGCCGGTGACGATCAATACAGATTGCAGCGTTGCGCCGGTCGCCGTGCATGGCGTCGTCGTGTTCGTGCCGGCTGACTTTCGCGCGCTCTACCCACAGTTCACGAATCCGCCCACGACGGACGGGCAACTACAGATGAATTTTCTACTCGCAACGATGGTGCTCAACAACTCGTGCGGCTCGGTCATCGAAGATGCGACCTTGCGTGAGGCACTGTTGAATCTACTCGTTGCGCACATCACGACGTTGAACCCACTTGCCGCTGCCGGTGGTGCGGGCGCAGGTGCCGGCATGATCGGCCCGGTGACGAGTGCTACCGAGGGCACCGTCTCGGTGTCGGCCGGTTGGCTGTCGCAGGTGTCGCAGTCAATGGCGTGGTTCGTGCAGACCGCGTGGGGGCAGTTGTTTTGGCAACTGACCTCACCCTACCGCTCGTTTCGCTACATCGTCCCGGCGCGATGCTGTGGCCCTGGCGGCGGCATGACCGGCCGGCGGGGATACTGACATGCCTTGCGGTCGCAGCGAGTGCCGGCAGCGGCGGTTGAAGCCCTGGCGCTACCCTGGCGTGCCGATTCCCTGGCGGCTCGCCCATCGATACGAGGTGAGATCATGAACGACGAAATACGCGGCCCCGATCCGGTCGTGACCAATACTACCAAGGCGACCGCCGCAGGCGTCACGGCAGGCGCGACCGGCACCGGGCTGGCCGCATGGCTCGCTGTGGTGGCCGAGGCTCGCTACGGCGTCCCCGTCGCGGTCACAGCGGGCATTCTCGGCACCGGCTTTGGGTTCATCGCCCGGTGGGCCGCGAAGCTCAACCCCAACGGTTAACATAACGCGAAGCGGTCACGCCCAACGATATTATGGTAACCGAGGTAGTACACGCGAGTTTGTCGGGAGGCGCACGTCTCACGAAGAAACTGAAAGAGATCGCCGTCGCGCTCGGCAGCGGCGATCTCGAAGTGTTGGTCGGTTTTCAGAACGGCGCGACGTATCCCGAGAGTGAGGGCGGCCACCCCGTCGCGCAGGTGGCGTTCTGGAATAACTTCGGCACCAAGCGCGCACCGCCGCGACCGTTCTTCGCGAACTTCGTCGAAGACCAACAACCGACATGGGCCGCGAAGCTCGGAGTCGCGTTGCGCGTCACAGGCTACCGCACGAAAGGCGCACTCGAAATTCTCGGTGCCGACATGGCGGGTCATCTGCGCGAGTCGATTGTGTTGTTGAACGATCCGCCGAACGCGCCTTACACCTTAGCGCACAAGAAAGGCTCGAAGCCGCTCGTTGCAACAGGATGGATGCTGCGCAACGTGACATGGGTTGTCACCAAGAACGACGCGGTGACGAAATGATAAACGTACGTGGCATCGCGAACGCGGCGATTCAATCGGTCAATCCGAATATCGAAGCGCAGTACCGCGCCAGCGTGGGATACACGACCACGCCATCAGGCAAACAAACGCCCAACTACGCGGCGAGCGTGCCGGTACAGATTCAGGCGCAAGCGGTGCGCGGCAAAGACCTCGACCACGTCAACAATCTGAACCTCGAAGCGATCTATAAAAACGTGCGCATGTGGGGCAATACGCAAGGTGTGGAGCGCCCGCTTGCGAAAGGTGGCGACTTACTGACGTTCCCCAACGTGCCGGGCGCGAACGCATCGGTGTGGCTCGTCGTCGCAGTGCTTGAGACGTGGCCGCAGTGGTGCAGCGTCATCGTACAGATGCAGACTGACGGGGTCGCATAATGCCGCTCGTCGTCTCGATCACGCAGGAAGATGTCTACACGCTGTTGCGTACGCTTGTCATCGCGGTCGTGCCCGCCGGTGTGGGCGTCGTTCGAGGGCTCGGCAATCGCACGTCGATGCCGCCGCCCGATCCCGGCTGCGTTGTGATGACGGCGACAGGTTTCACGAATCATCGCACGCCGGTTGAATCATGGGATCGTGATAGCTCGAACCCTGACGCCATCGCTTACGAGCAAGGCACGTTGCTACGTGTGCAACTCGATTGCTACGGCGCGAACTCGCAGGATTGGGCCGTTGCGCTGGCAACCATACTGCGCACCGAGTTCGCGTGCCGCATTCTTGCGCCTTGCGCGCCTCTGTTCGCCGATGCTCCGATGCAAGCTGCGCTCATCAATAGCGAAGCTCAATACGAACAACGGTGGATTGTAGGCGCTAACTTGCAATACAATCCCGTCGTTTCCACGCCGATGCAGTTCGCGGACACGGCCGAAGTTACTCTCATCAACGTAGACGAAAGGTTTCCACCATGAGCATTCCCGCCTCGCAGTTGGTGAACGTACTCCCGAGCGTGCTTGCGCCCGGCGGTAATCCTCTGTCACTCAACGGTGTGTTTTTGACTCGAAGCGTACGCGTACCGATTGGCGCGGTGCTCGGTTTCGCAACGTTGGTCGATGTCGAGAATTACTTCGAGCCAACTTCAATCGAAGCCACGCTCGCCGGCAAGTACTTCGCAGGCTTCACGAACGCAACCACGCTGCCGGGCATGCTGTATTTTGCGCAGTACAACGAGGCGGACGTGTCCGCGTATCTGCGCTCGGGTTCGTTCGCCGGCACCACGCTGGCGCAACTGCAGAACTTGTCAGGCACGATCATCGTTGCAATCGACGGTGTGACCGTCACCACGCCGAACATCGATCTGTCGTCTGCGAATTCGTTTTCGAATGCCGCAACGCTGATTCAGGCGGGCTTGCAGGCAAACGGTGGTGTGTTCGCAGGTACGGGCACCATCGACAACGGCGCAGGCGCAGCCGGCAACACGCTCACGATTTCGGCTGTGACCTCAGGTGCTGTGCATCTTGGCGACATCGTCACGGGCGGCGTGAACCCTGCGGCTATTACCGCGTTCCTCACGGGCACCGGCGGCATCGGCACGTATACGGTCGGCGGCGCTGCACAGGATTTCAACCCTGGCGGTGCGATTGCAGTCAGTTCGGCCGCGACGGCGACTTACGATGCGCAGCTCAAGCGGTTCGTTATTCACTCGGGCACGACTGGCGATGACAGCACCGTTGCGTTTGCAACGGGTACGCTCGCTGCCAATCTCAAGCTGCAGGCTGTGCAGGGTGCGCAGCTCTCGCAAGGTGCCGATGTTCCAGTGCCGGCGGCGTTCATGTCGGCCGTTGCGGTGTCTACGCAGAATTGGGCCACGTTCATGACGGTGTTCGAACCGGACATCGACGAAAAAATGGCGTTCGCCGATTGGGTGCAGACTCGTAACGAGCGGTTTGCCTATGTCGCTTGGGATAGCGACGTGACCATTCTCGCGGGCGATGCGCCGGCATCGTTCGGCGGGCAGTGCGAACTCGGTCAGTATGATGGTATCTGGCCACAGTACGAGCCTGCGACCGATGACGGCAACGGGCGCAAGGCTGCGATGATCTGCGGTATTGTCGCATCGATCGATTGGGCGCAGCGCCAAGGTCGGATCACGTTTGCTTTCAAGGGTCAGGGCGGCATGGTGCCTGACGTGCTCGACGCAACGACGGCGAACAACCTCATTGCAAACGGTTACAACTTCTATGGTGCCTATGCGACCGCGAACGATAGTTTCGTGATGACGCAGCCAGGGCAGACGCCGGGCGCGTGGAACTACTTCGACTCGTACATCAATCAAATATGGCTGAACAGTGAGCTGCAGCTCGCGTTGTTGGTCATGATGACGCGCGTTAACTCGCTGCCGTACAACTCCGAAGGTTACAACACGATGCGCGCGTCGATCACCGATCCCACGCAGCGTGCGCTGTTCAATGGTGTGATTCAGCCCGGTGTGACGTTGTCGAACTCGCAGCGTGCGCAGATCAATACTGCTGCAGGGTTCGCCGGTGCAGCCGATGCCGTGCAGAATAACGGTTACTATCTGCAGATCGACGACGCACCGCCCGAGGTTCGCGCAGTGCGCGGCTCGCCGCCTTGCTCGTACTGGTATGCGGATGGCGGCAGCATCCAAAAAATCGACCTCGCCTCGATCAACGTTCAGTAATTCGGAGTCGCCACCGTGTCTACGATCACAGCAGCAAATTGCAAACTGACCTTCACGGTGCGCAGCCCTCAAGGCATCGTCGTGGGGCCGTTCACCGTGCAGGGTTACGCGAGCGACGACGCGTTCGCGGTCGAGGCCGTCGAATCGGCTGTCGCTATCTTGGGTGTCGATGGGCTCATGTCGGCCGGTTGGGTGCCTCGGTTGACGAAGCAACTCGTACGCCTACAGGCCGACTCTCCAAGCATCGGCTTGTTCGAGGCGTGGGATGGGGCACAGAGCGTGCTGCGCGACGTGTTGTTCGCTGACGGTGCTATCGCCTACCCTGGCTTGCAGAAGGGTTATGCGCTCATCAAAGGCGTTCTCACGCGGTTGACCCCGATGCCCGCTGCAAAGCGTGTGCTCGAACCGGTTGACTACGAAATCACATGGCAGACCGTGCAGGCTGCACCGCTGGCGATCTGACCATGGCGCGCAAAACCAAACGCGTCACGATCACCGCCGAAGGTCGAGACAAGGGCAAACAGTTCGAAATAACTGAGATGCCCGTCGATCAAGGTGAGCGGTGGGCGAACCGCGCCATTCTGATGTTCATGAACGCGGGCGGAAAACTGCCCGACGGAACACTCGAAGGGCGCGGGCTCGCTGGCCTCGACATCTCGTGGCGCAGCGTGATCGTGACGGGTGTAGCAGCGTTGCAAGGTGTGGCGATCACGCAGGCTCAACCGTTGCTTGATGAATTGAAGCTGTGCGTCACGTACTGCCCTCCTGGCAACGCACCGGTGCAGCCGATATTTCCCGGTGAGAATTCGCAGATTGAAGAATTCAAATCGTGGTACACGCTGTACATCGCCACGGTTGAGTTGTTGTTGGGTTTTTCGTTGGCCGCGCTCCAATCGACTTCGGGCTCAACCCCGGAAGAGCCGCCGGCCTCCTGAATTATGCCAACGTGCCGCGAGTCATCGGCACGATAGTTTCATCAGGCAAGGCAACACTGCATGAGTTGCAGACGGTCTACGGCGGATGTGACGCCTACGATATGTTAGAGGTCATCACGGTGGACCTTCACAACGAGCGGGTGTTACGTGGCAAACGCGACAGTAGTTGACCAACTGATAGTAAAGCTCGGGCTCGATCCGAAAGACTTCGACAAGGGAACGAAGCGCGCAGCCGCCGACGTTGTCGAAGTAGAAAAGACGGTCAAGAAATCGTCGCAGAGCATGAGCCGCGACCTTGTGGGTGTCGCTGGCAAAATGCTCGGTGTAGCAACCGCCGCCATCGCCGTCAAAAAAGTATTGAGCTACGTGTCGGACCTCTCGACCGACATCCGCCGGTTGGGTATCGACTCGCGCAACTTCGGCATAGCAGCGGCCGAGATGCGCAACTTCCAAAACATCGGCGAGATGTTCGGCGGCAAGGCGGAAGAGGTCACGCGCTCAATCGGCGGCATCACGAAAGCCGTCTATGATCTCGCCTACAACGGGCAGATTTCCGATTCTCTCGTCATGCTCGGCCGCCTCGGTGTGCGGTTTCAAGACACTGCCGGCAATGCTCGCGACTTCAAAGATATCGTGCTCGACACCGAGGCAGCGATTCAACGCTCGATGGCGAACGGCACATCGCGCGAAAACGCGAATCAGATGCTACAGCAAGCCGGCTTCGACCCTGGCTTGACGCAGGCGATGCTTGCCGGGCAGGTCGGTGCGCAGCTCGCGCGCCAGGGCGAACGCAGACAGGTTGACAGCGCCACAGTGAGCGCCGCGACCGCGTGGGAACAGTCAGCCACCAATCGTGACCAAGCCGTCGCAGCGGCGGCCTTGCGCGGTCTGCCGGTGGCTGCAGCGGGCGGCGCGGCGGTGAACAACGCGGCAGCCGCTGCAGCCGATTATGCCGGCACCGCCAGTGTCGGCACCGCCGTCAGCGATCTTGGCAATGCGGCCGAGGCTGCCGCGACAAAAATCGAAGCGGGAGTCGATAGAATGGTTGACGGTCTCGAAGAGGCAGGGCGCACCGTGCGTTCGCAATTGTGGGTCAAAGGCCGCGCGAACTACGAGAACACCATTCAAAGCGCAGCGGCGAAGTACGGCATCAACCCTGAGTTGCTGGCGGGCGTGCTCGAAACCGAATCGAATTTTAATCCTGCGGCGAAGAACGCGAGCGGCGCAACAGGCATCGCGCAGTTGATGCCGAAGTACTTTCCTAACGCAGGCAAAAATCCACACGAAGACATCGACACCGCTGCCGCGTACCTGCAGGCGCTGCGCGATTCGTTTCTCAAGGAAGGCAACGACGAAGCGGCGTCTAACTATCTCGCATTGCAGAGCTACAATGCAGGTCAATCGCGCGTGCGTAACAGTGCGGACATGGGCGGCAAGGGTCCACCGCTCAAGCAAGAAACGCTCGACTATCCGGGCAAGGTGCTCGGCTATGCGGCCGGCGCGATTCCCACACCGAACGCGCAGGGCGGCGCAGGCGGGTCGTCTACTTCGACGAAGACTGACGTGAGCATCGGTAACGTAACGGTGAACACACAAGCGACCGATGCGGACGGCATTGCTCGCGACTTCGGCGGCGCGGTGAAACGGAAGATGACGGCGGCGCAAGCCGACATAGGCATGCAGTGATGGCTATCATACCGAAACCGCCATTCCCCAACGTGCCGAAGCTGCCGGGCGTGCCACAGCTCACGCGCTCGTTGCAGTTCCCGCCAGGGCCACCGCCGATCCTTGGGGCCGCTATCGCGCTCGGCCGTCTGTGGCAGGCGTTGTTCAGTCAACCCACATGGGCGATCTACAAGCAAGCCGAGGCGGGTCCGACGACCGACAGTGACGGCGTGCAGACCGTGACCGTGACGGCGCAGCGCAAGCCGGTCGTAGTGCCCGATTCATATCTAGAATTCGGTTACCGCAACGAATCCACCATCAGCGACTATCCCGTGCAAGATGGTGGTTTTGCCAGCTACGACAAGGTCGCGAACCCGTGGGAAACCGTGGTGCGCATGTCGAAAGGTGGCAACAAGGAAGAGCGCAAAAAATTCCTCGATTCAATCGATGCGATACAGAACACGCTCGACCTATACGATATTTTGACGCCTGAAAAAACGTATCTCGGCTGCAACGTGCTGCGCTTCGAAATCGTGCGCCAGGGTGCGCGTGGTGCGTATTTCTTCGCCGAAGTCGATTTATATTTTCGCGAGATCCGGCAAGTGGCTGCGACGTACTCGAGCACCGCAACGAATACGCAGAATGCGCAGGACGTGTCAGCCGAGCCGGTGCAGAACAACGGCACGTTGCAAGGTCAACCGGTGCTCGATACGCCCGAAGACTTCGGCATCCCGCCACCGAGTGATTTATGATTCGCATCCTGATACAGCCGACGCCCAATCAAACGATGGCGATTGCTCTTGCGCGACAGACTGCGCAGATAGCGTTGCGCCAGAACGGCCCCGACCTCTACTTCGAGTTGACCTCGAATCGCGTGTCGATTGTGCGCACGCGGATCTGTCGTGACCGTCAGCGGATCTTGCTCGATATGCGCTATCGCGGGTTCATCGGTGATTTCGCGTTCGTCGATACGCGCGGCACCGACGACCCGCAGTGGTACGGGCTCGGCTCGCGTTTTCAGTTGTTCTACTTGGCGGCCGGCGAGTGAAGAGCTTCACGCAAAAGCGCCTTCGCGTTACGCTCATCATGAGCGGCGCGAACTCTGTTTTCCCTGGCACGAACGACAATACGCTCGTGCTCGAAAACATGCGCGTTGCTGCGCGCGTGCAGGGTGTCGCTCGTCTATCGACGCAAGCCGATATTCGGATCTTTGGCATGCGTGCCGAAGACATGAACGCGCTTACGGTGGCATGGGCGAACCCGCCGGTGGTTCTCGATCACATAGTTATTCTCGAAGCGGACAACGGCAACGGCTATGTTCAAGTGTTCAAAGGCACGATTACAGAGGCGCAGCCTGACTACAACGCGCAAGCGAATGTATCTTTCGGGTTGCTGGCATCTACAGGATATTTCCAGAAAATCAACCCTGCGAAGCCGCGCTCGTTTCCTGCGTCATCGGACATCGACACCATTGCCGCCGGCATCGTGGCGGATATGGGCGGCGACTGGACGTTTACGAACGGCGGCGCGTTCGGCACGTTGAGCGAAGGCGCGTACTTTTGGGGTACGTTGTGGGATCAACTGCAACAGGCGTGCGAGGATACGAAAACCGATTTCTATGTGTTCGGCGATAACGTTCTCATCACTGAAGCCGGCATGCCCAACACCGATCTGCCTTCAGTGGTGCTGACGCCTGCGTCGGGGCTCATTGGTTATCCAAGCTATGAGCGTGCGGGGCTCATCGTAACGGCGATCTACGACCCCGCGTTTTTATTCGGGACACCGTTGGATATCGAAAGTGCAGTGCCGAACGCTACGGGCCGTTGGTATCCCCGCGCGCTCACCCACATTCTAGAGTCGCGCACGCCGGGCGGTCATTGGATGTCGCAGCTACAGTGTCAACGAGTGCTCGCATAATGGCCGTCGGTAATCAAACGCCTGTTGACACTGCAACGGATTTCGCCGTGCAACGGTTCGTTGTGCAGCAGATGATTTCGAAGTTGTCTACGATGACGCTGGCCCGCGTGATCGACTGCACCAACGATGGCGGCGTGATCCCTGTCGGCACGTTGACGGTGCAATTGATGGTCAACATGGTGTCGGGTGATGCGCAAGCATTCGAGCACGCGCCTATCTACAAGGTGCCGTATCTGCGTCTGCAAGGCGGCTCGAATGCGGTCATCATCGACCCCGAACCGGGAGACATCGGCCTCGTCGGTTTCTGCGAACGCGACATTTCGGCCGTCAAGAAATCCCGCGCAGTGTCGAACCCTGGCAGCGCTCGGCAGTACTCGAAGAGCGATGGCGTGTGGGTGGCGACGGTGTGGGCCGCCAACGCGCCCACGCAGTACGTCGTGATGAATAGCGAGGGCATTACCCTTGTTTCCCCGAACGGCATCACTTTGCAAGCTCCCACGATTATCCTTGACGGCGCGGTGCAGGCGACGAGCACTATCGACGCGGCTGACAACATATCCGCGCCTGACGTGATTTCGGGTACGATCAGCGGCGCGACGCATACCCACGGGGGCGTGACGGTCGGCGGTGCTGCAACCCTTGGGCCGAACCCATGAAAACGCTTTTGCTCGACAACACGCAATGGGATCTGCTGTTAGATGCTGCCGGCAACATTGCGGTTGCTACGGCACCGTATGCGCTCGCGCAGGATGTCGCCAGCGCGTTGAAGTTGTTCGCGGCCGAACTGTGGTACGACACGAACAAAGGCATCCCCTACTTCGAAGACATCCTCGGGCAGACGCCGCCGTTGACGCTGTTTCAGGAACTCATGGTCAAAGCGGCCATGACGGTGCCCGGTGTGGCCTCGGCTGAATGCGTCATCGAAGCGTTCGAGAATCGTACTGTGACGGGGCAAGTGTTGTTTCGAACTTCTAACGGGCAGACCGGCACAGTGAGCTTGCAATGACCAACGTCCCCCCTGTCGTCTTCACCGAAACCGGTCTACAGGTGCCGCAAGAGTCAGCGATTCTTGCGGGCGTCCTGGCTGATTATAACGAGGCGTTCGGCGGTGACATGAACCCCGCGCTCGAAACTCCGCAAGGTCAGCTTGCATCGAGCACGGCGGCGATCATCGCAGCGGCTTACGCGTCGTTCGCGCGCATCGTCAATCAAATGAATCCCGACACTGCCGACGGTGTTTATCAAGACGCACTCGCGCGTATCTATTTCATCGACCGCACGGCCGGCGCACCCACGGCGGTGCAGTGCTTATGCACGGGCAACTTCAACACTGTAATACCGGTCGGGGCCGAAGCGCAGGACACGAGCGGCAATCGTTATATCTGCACGCAGGCGGGCGTGATCCCGGTGTCAGGCAACATCACACTGTCATTCGCCAATGTTCTAGACGGCCCGATTCCTTGCCCGGCCGATACGCTCAATATCATCTATCGTGCTATCCCCGGATGGGATTCGATCAACAACCCTGCGCCGGGTGTGCTCGGTCGGTTGGTCGAGACGCGCGCAGAGTTCGAATTTCGTCGCGAGAATTCCGTCGCGCTCAATGCGCACGGTTCGAAGGAATCTATCTACGCGGCGGTGTTCGACGTTGAAGACGTACTCGATGTGTTCGTCACCGAGAACGTGACCGACACCGTGGTCAACTATGGGCCGACCAATTACCCACTGGCTGCGCACTCTGTCTACGTCGGTGTCGTGGGCGGTGCCGCAGCGGACATCGCGAATGCGATCTACACGAAAAAGGATCTCGGTTGCAACATGAACGGTAACACTACCGTCATCGTCAAGGATACGAGCTACACCCCGCCGCAACCCACGTATGCGATCACATTCAATCGTCCTGCGGCGCTGCCGATCAAGTTCGAAGTGCAGCTCACCGATAGCGCCTCGTTGCCGGCTGACATCGTCTCACTCGTGAAAGCCGCGATCATCGCGAGCTTCAACGGATTGGATGGTTCCGCGCGCGCACGTATCGGCGGCGTGATCCTCGCGTCGAAGTTTTACACCCCGGTGAATCTCATCGGCCCCGAGGTCTCGATTCTCTCGATCCTCATCGGCACGTCAACGGCCACACTCAACAGCGTAGCCGTGGGTATCGACCAAGCGCCGACAGTGGTCGATACAGATATCGCTGTTGTGTTGGTGCCGTGATGCTCGACTTCGAACGCACCATCATTTCGCAGTACGCAAACAGCCCCACCATTGTGCGCATGGTGCAGGACATGAATGCTTATATCGACACGACAGCGAACCTCGCTGCGTTCTACGATTTCGTGATGAATCTAGACACGGCGCAAGGGTTCGGCCTCGACTATTGGGGCAACATCGTGGGTGTGTCGCGGTTGCTGCAGATCCCTGGCGCTGACCCTATCGTCGGTTTCGATAATCCGAACTTCCCCGATGATTGGTTTCCGATGTCGCAAGGTCGCTTCGCGTTAGAGAATGAGGTCACGACCTCTTATACGTTACCTGACGAAGCCTACCGCGTGTTGATCTTGACCAAGGCGCTTGCCAACATCGCGACGACCACAGCGCCCGCGTTGAATCAGATTCTGCGGAATCTCTTCCGAGGGCGTGGGCGTGCGTATGTTCGCGACAACGGCAACATGTCGATGACGTTCGTATTTAATTTTCGACTGACGACTATCGAGTATGCGATTCTTACGCAGTCGGGCGCGTTGCCACATCCGGCGGGCGTGTTCTACTCGGTCGTGGTGGTGCCCGGCGGCCTGTTCGGCTTTCGCGGTCAAAGCAACGTTCGGCCGTTCAATCACGGCGTGTTCAATTCGAGGCCCGCATAATGGCTGCACCATACCCCGTTACTATTCCGAAAGCGTTCGCGCTCGACGCAGCGGGGCCGTATAGGAATGCGATTCCTACTGCGCCGGTGACAACGCAACGGGCGTCGTTCAACCTCGGGTTTCCGCCGCTGACCATGACCCCGGTCAATGCCGGCGGCAAGCCGATGCTCGGCCCGGATATGAATGGCGTGCTCTACATGCACTCCACGCACACCGTGTATCAACAGAGCGGCCAGCTCTACCGGTGGAACGTTGACGTGGCAACGGCTATCGGCGGTTACGCGCTCGGCACCATTCTTGGCGGCACCGACGGCGCAACGATATGGTTCAACATTGCAGCCAACAACTCGACCAATCCCGACGCGGGCGGCGCGGGTTGGGTCGCGATGTTCTCGTACGGTCTGACGCCTATCAATGGTCTCGTAGGCGGCGTGCGCGTGGTAACGGTAATCGAAGCGGCGAAGAGCGTCATTGTGCTATCGGGCGTGCTCGTTGCAAATCAGCAAATTGTTCTGCCCAATCAAAATCGACGCTGGCTCATCGTCAACACCACGACGGGCGCGTTCACTACGACAGTGAAGACAGCCAGCGGGTCGGGCGTGACGGTGCCGCAGGGCGGCTACAATGCGCCGGTTGAGGTGTGGAGCGATGCGACGAATATTTATAACGTCGTCGCGCCGGTCAATCTGCCTATCGATCAGAACGCCTCGGGGCTCTCGATTGTGCAGCGTACGAACGCAGGGTATATCCTGGCGACGTACTTCAATCAATCGAGCCCGCTTGAAAACTTCGCCATCTCGGGGTTTTACGCAGAGTCTGGAAACGACGGTTACCACCGAAAAATCTCACCGATCAATGTACAAGGGCAGTTGCCTATTGCGAATTTTCCCGGACAGGTGAGCAACGCGCAGGTGCCGCAGTCGGCCGTGACGCAGCACTCGCCGGCCGTACTCGCAAGCGCCGCGCTGACCGGTGCGCCGACTGCACCCACGCAGGGGCTCGGCAATCAAAGCACGCTCATTGCAACGACTGCGTTTGCGAACCCTGGCATGTCGGCCGGCTCGCCCGGTTACGTGTTTTTCCCTGGCGGCATATTCATGCAGTGGGGTTCAGTCTACGTCGGCAACTTGCCGCCCGGCGGCTTCGTCGATGTGGTGGCAAACTTTCCGCTCATCTTCAATTCAATTTTCAACGTGCAGGCATCGCTATACGATGCGTTGAGCGGTGGTGCTGGCGGTGTCTTCACGCCTATCGAGTTCGCACGTTCGGCTGCAGCTTCGTCGTTCAGAGTGCGTGAGCTGAATCCGGGCACGCAGGACGTTACCCTGTTTTGGTTTGCTATCGGAGTCTAACGAATGAGCGGCGTCACACCTCCTGTTCACATCATCATCGAACCGTTCGGTGCGGATGCGGCTGCGCTCGATCCCACTGCGCCCGGTGGCGTCACGTTGCCTATCTTGGTGCCCGATCAAACGGGCGTCGTGGTTGGCGCTGCGTCGTTCGATGCGGGGTTTCCACCGGCAACGATGGTGGACCCTGAAGCCGAAGGCGGCGTGCCACCGTTCGGCCAGGACATGAACGGCATTCTCTACATGATCTCGGCTTACTGCGCGATGCTGCAGGCGGGCCAGCGGGTCAACTGGAATTCTGACGCGTCGGATGCGTTCGTCGGCTACGCCGTCGGCGCGGAAGTTGCGAGTGCGACCGTCGATGGGCGCGTGTGGGTGAACCTTGTCGATGGCAACGTCAACGACCCTGACGTAGACGATGACGGATGGGCGGCAACCGATCCGCTGCATGCAGCTTCGGCACCGGCCGCCGGCACTATCAACAACCTTGTGTTGCCGGGTGGCAGCGACTATTCGCTCGATATCGACACGACGGCGGGCAACGTCAATGTGACCGGCTTGGTTGCCCAACGTAACGGGCAAAAGGTCTACGCTTCGAACACGGGTGCAAATCTGCTACAGTTCCTCGCGCTCAACGCGGGATCGGCAGTTAACAATCGGATTCGAGCGCCGTCGGATCTTGCGGTGGTTCAAAATCAAACACTCACGTTGATGTGGGTTAGCGGCCTCAATCGGTGGTTACTCGTATGATGAAACATATCCGCCTTGCTCTTGCTGTCGCTCTGCTGACGTTTGCGGCAGGCGTGCCCGCTGCGACGTTCAATCTCTTTTCGCCGGCTGCCGGAATCCTAAAGGGCAACCCGAGTACCTACGTCACCACCGCCGCCACGTCAACGGATGTCATCGCGACGTTCACAGGTACATGTAACGCTTCGACGTACTTGCGCGGCGATGGTGCTTGCGCAGCGCCCGCCGGCACAGGTGTTACGAGTGTTGGTCTCACGGTGCCGACTGGCTTCGGTGTGACGGGCTCGCCTGTCACCTCGTCAGGTTCGCTCGGTATCACCACATCATTGAGTGGACTAGTCAACGGCACGGGTTCGGGGCTCGCCGCTGCGACTTCTACCAACGTCATCGCCACTTTTTCGGGCACATGCAACGGCTCGACGTTCCTGCGTGGCGATGGAACCTGCGCGGCCGGTGCAGGCGGCAGCGGCGGCAACCCCACGCAGACTATCGGGCTGACTGCGGTCAACGGTGTAGCCGCCTCGTTCCTTCGCAGTGATGGCGCACCGGCGCTTTCGCAGGCTATCGCGCCAACGTGGACAGCGACGCATATTTTCAGCAAGGTTGCGAGCACGGGACTGGACGGCGCGGCGATGTTCAGTTCGAACGCACCTCTTATTTCGTGGTTCGAAGCGGACGGCACCACAAATAATAAAGTGTGGAGCGCCATAGCGAACACCGAACAATTTATCTTACAGACGCGTCTCGATGATGGCACGGGTGCGGTGCCGATTATGACGGTAGATCGTACGGGCACGACCGTTGATACGATTGCGTTCGCAAGTAACATCAGCACCACCAAAGCGACAGGCTTTAACGTCTTTTCGGTGGTGAATTCAGATGCTGGCGCGGGCGCTGGGTCTGCGTGGTATCTGCAGAATAGTTCTGGCAACTATTTTCGAGGGCTCTACTCGAATACAACCAACGTCACCGCCTACACCACGAACGGCCCGACAGGTGCCGCAGGGTATTTCTACACCACGGGTAACGAACCTATTTCCATCGGTACGAACGGCATCGAGCGAATGCGAATTTCGGGCGCTGGCGATGTCAGTGTCAGCGGGCAATTCACCTCAACGAAGACAGGTTCGACTCTTGCAAGCGCGGCCGTCGTTCTAAACGCAACGACAAATCCGTCAATTGTGATGAATCAGTCGGGTGCGGCTGCGAATAATCGACAGTGGGAACGTGTTATAGATTCAGAGCAACTTATCGAACGTGTCGTTAACGACGCGAACAATTCTGTATCGAATTGGATGGTGGTTGATCGTACGGCCAACGTGGTAGATAGCATCGCATTGACCGCCACGGCCGTTACGATCAATGGCGTTGATATAACAACCGCTACGACGACCACGACGGCTGCAGTGACGGGGTGCACCACCGATCCGGGCTCGGCCGCCCGATTGGTGAGAGTCGGGAACACGGTTACGCTGCGATGGTCTATCGGTGGGGCGGGAACATGCACGAGCAATCAATCAGGCTTTTCGCTGGCAGGCTCGATGATCCCTGCAGGGTATCAGCCCGTTAGCCCGCAATTGTGTTCGTTCTTAGCTGTTGACAATGGCGTGCCCGTTGCCGGATGGATTCAAATTCCTACGGCGGGTGGCGGCGTCAATCTGCGAACAGCGTTAGCTAGTAACGCGTGGACAGCATCGGGCGCTAAAGGCACGGGCATTACGAGTTCGTCTTGCACCTACACTTTAAATTGAAACGATGAGCGATCCGAACGTCTACCAGCAACTTGGCAGCCTTCAAGCGAAGGTTGCTGCGCTTGAGAAAGGTCAGCGCGAGTTGCAGCGTGGGCAGACGGACGCAGGTAAAAAACTCGACACGTTGTTGATACGTAGTGCGCGAGCGGCGGCGGCGAAAGCGATGTTGTGGAAGATCGCGGCCGGTGCCGGCACGCTCGGTGGCGGGCTCGTGGCGGTGCTCGCGGTTGTGGTGCAATGGTTCTCGGGGCGTGACTCATGAGCGGTCTAGACGATGTGCGCGCCTATGTTGTGCGCCCCGCGTGCATGCGCCTCGGCATGTGGTCTATCGCGGCCGAACACCTCGTGCTCGGTACGGGGCTCACCGAATCGCAATATAAATTTCTCGATCAGACCACACCGGGCGTCGGCCCCGCTTACGGCCCATGGCAGATGGAAAAGGCAACGCACGATGACTTGTGGGTGAACTACATCGCGTTTCAACCGTCAGCATTGCGCACCGTTGTGCTCGCGATCTCGGGCGAGACGCGTGACTCCGAAGATGTGCCGCGTGCGTACATTCCGCCTATCACTACCTTGCATTGGAATCTGTTGTACGGGGCGGCGATGTGCCGACTCCACTATCGACGTGTGCGTGCGACTATCCCGGCAGCGGAAGACTACGTCGGCATGGCAGGCTATTGGAAAGAACACTACAACACTGTGCGCGGGCGCGGTACTATCGTCAAAGCCCTTCCATTCTTCAGACAGGTGTGCTCGCTATGAAAGCTCTACGATACGGATTGATCGCTGCCGCGTTGCTCGCGACGGCGGCGTGTTCGACACTTGGCAGCGGCGACCGAGGTGAGCGCATCATCGTGCAAGCCTCGGTGATGACACTTATCGAGCGCAGCGGCCAGCCGGCGGCGAAGGCAACCAAAGTGCTCGAAGCCATCGCGCAGGTGCAGACGCTGTTGCTCGACGACAGCACCAACGTTGCCCGGCTGCGCACCGCGTTGACTGACCGAGTCGCCGAACGCGACCTACAGCCATCGGAAAAACTCATCGCGCTGGAAGTCATCAACTCGATTTCCGACGCGGTCGAGAAACGACTCGGTGAAGGGTTCTTATCGCCCGAGGCCATCGTCTCAGTCAATGCGGTGCTCGATTGGGTGAAGTCGGTCGCGGTGCTGTATGTTCAAAACCCCACTTCAGGTTGAGGCTATTCCGCCGAATCTGTGGCGCATCATCTCGCCCCTAGTGTGGGATGACACGGTCGGCGGCGTGATGGATAACGGGGTTTATATCCCGAATCCGGGCGAGTTCGGCCGTCTGGAGTTCCCTGCCGGCCTCGTCACCGACCTCGCTTCAATCCCTCGCATCCTGCGCCATCACAGTGCCTTCGACCCTGGCGGCCCATCGCGTCGCGCGGCAGTCGGTCATGACGACATGTACGCCACGGGCATGGCCGCAGGGAAGAGCATCACTCGCGACCGGGCAGACAGATTCCTTTACCTTGCGCTCTTGTCAGAGGGCGTCTCGCGGCCGGTGGCGTGGATGTTTTGGGCTGGCGTTCGGTTGGGCGGCTGGCTGCCGTGGCGTGACTACCGAATCGCGGAACTCGAAGCCGCCCTCGAAGCCGAGCGCCGCCGGTTGCTCGTGGCTCAACGTGACATAAGACAGCCGGTCGTGCCCCCGCGTATTAAGTAAACTGGTCACATCTCCTTGCTGACCCACTGGAACGGTTGTGGCTGCAGGTGCTCGGGCAGATACAGCGGGTGCCTCGGCTGGCCGCCCTTGGTCAGCGCCAGGGCGTGCAGCGGTTTGCCGATCACTCGCGCCGTCTGATTTACGATCTCGGCTGTGACGATGCGGTGGCCACCCCACGCGCAGACTATCAGTTCGGCCCCGGGCGCTGCGGCCTGCACCATGATCCCGTTCATGACGCCGGCATACTCCAGCGTCGGCCGCAACTCGTCGGGATCGGTCGAGCGGTACGCGAACAGGTTGCACACCATCATCCCATCGTAACCCCACGCCTGCGAGAATCCAAGGCACCGCCGAATCGTGGGGTCGTCGATGTTGGCGTCGGCGGTGCTCGGGTTGAGCATGACCCACATGATCCATCGCAGCGGCTTCTCTTGCCACCACCGGTGCAAGGTGTAGCGGTATCGGCCGCACTCACTGATGCGCGCGTGGCGACCGATCACCGGGTGCAGTAGTTTACTCACCGTGGATTTTGCCCCCGGCCAGCACGAAGATTTCCCGCAGCTCTTCGTCCGTCATCTCGATACGTGTGTTGGTGACGGGGCCGTCGCAAGCCATCGCTCGATTTTCGACGGTGAGAATGATCTCACGAATGCGGTCGAGCCGCGTGTCGGGTGTTGCGGATTTGACCATCTCGCCGCCGAACACGCGCAGCGCCAGGGCTGCAGCGTTCTTGCCTCGGAAGGCAATCGAATCGCCCGGCTGTTTACGTTTTGGCATCGTTCGAACCTCGATCAATGATGATGTAGATAATTCGTTTGCACAGCACAGCGGTCATGTTGTCGTGTGCTTCGCCTGCAAGCCTGCACTCGCGTGGCGTATCGTAGCGCGGGTATGGAAATTCCGCTCTGTGTGTTTGCCCGTTGTGAGTTACGACCACAACGAGTATCCATTTATACACTGGCGGTCTCCAGTGGTAGCGCGTTGATGACTGACGCCTTCGTCGGGCGGCTGTAGAAACCGAACTTCGAGTCACGTTCGCTGCGTGTGATCTTGGCGTCGAATTCCACGGTGTCGCCGACCTTCGCACTCCACAAGCATGACGGCGCATTACCCCACAGCTTGTACCCGTCAGCGTGCTGCACAAGCATCTTGCGTACCGGGCCGTATGTTCCTTCCTCATTACGCAGCGACAGCACTTTGCCGGCGATCTTGACGCGTTTGTCGGTCGCAGGCACCGGCGCTGCAGTTTCCATCTCGGCCGCGCGCTTCGCAGCGGTGACGGCGCGTTCGTCGATCTGTTTCAACAGCGAGTGCAGATACTTCGTCTGCGCTTCGCTCGGCTCACCGTATCGAATCACGCGGTTGACGATATCGATAATGGTCGTCTCTTGCTTCGGCGGCCATGGGTACGTCGAGCCCTCGACGTTCTGCAGGCTACGGATGACGGCTTGGTCAGCCTCCCATATCGCCCACGCTCGGCCGAGGCCGGCCGCTTCGAGTTCGCGCTGTGCCTTGAGCTTGCCGCGTTGGGTTTTCAAACCGGCGGCGATGCGCTTCTGAAACGAACGGAACTCAAGGGCGTTGCCGATGCTCATCTTCGCGGCGCAGTCAAGCCCCGTCGTTATGTACGTGTTCGATGGTACGTGGTGAAAGCGGGCGGTGTTGGCACATCGAGCGCCGCAGACATCGCAGCCGGTCGAACCGCTGCTACCGTCGTCGTACGTGATGCGGGCGAATTTACCGCCGGTGTGTTCCATGTGCGCGCGGAATTCCTGCTGCGCGGCGAGGTTCGCCATTGCAGCATCGAGGCCGGTGCCCGAATAAAAACAGGCAATGAAGTCGTAGTCGGCGGGGTTGACGACGCTCGGGCGGTGTAGGTCGGTGCGTTTCATCGTAAGGTGCCTCGTTGGCTGCGATGTGGGTGTGTGCGCAGAGTATGCCTGACGAGTCGGTCAGTCTGCAACCTGCGTCACAGTTTTAGCTCGTTCCTGCGCGGCTCGGACATTGAACCTCGACGATCTCGCTGACGCGATGCGGCGCATCTTCGGCCAGCTCGCGATTCTCATACACTACCGGCCACGTCTGTTTATCTTGCGGTCGTTGAATGAAAAATACATACACGGTGCGCATCATTCCTCCCATTTCCCATAACGTTGAGCTTCCCACGCATCAGGCACCTTGACCGGCCAGGGCTTGCCGTCCGACTGCGCGTAGTGCGGCAGCTCGCGGACAATCGAAATATACTCTTCTTTGCTACCGCGACCATACGGCACGTCGGCTACGTTCTCGTCGTGGGTATGCATCACGACAGGGTAGCCGCGTTTTTCGAGCCGTACGATTGCATCGGCTTGGATCTGTCGGCATTGGTTCGAGATAACGTTCTGTGTCTGCACCCCGCCGTAGAGGTCCATCCTGCACCATGTGCCTTGCTTGCCCTTGGTGCTGCCTGAGTTCCATCCCTCGTAACTCATCGTCAATTCCCAATCGCGGGAATACTCGCCGGTTGCTTTACTCAGGCGTGGCGCGTGGTAGCGCATGAGATCGCCCGAGGGCGGTTGACAGTACAACGTGTCATCGACCATTTGATAGACGACGTTGCGGTAGCCGTACGCACGGCCCGGTTCGAGGATGGCCGAGACTGCCGCGCCTTCGAGGCCGTATAACTGCGGATGCTCTTCGGCCCAATAGCCGGCGTTATCTTTGCCGAATTTGTTGCGCGTCTGGCCGCCCCAAAATTCACCGATCATCGGTTGCGCTCGACGCGTGCGCATGATTAACGCTTTGATGGTTTTCTCATCGCCGTATTTATCTGCACCGAAGCGCAGCCAACCGCCGTACCACGCCCCGAAGTCTCCCGACAACACCGCCAGCTTGCCGAGCTGTCTATCCGGGTGGTGCTTGCCGTTGGCGATCTTGTAGTCTAGATAGAACTGCAGCGGCTTGCCGGTGAGTCTCGACGCCATGGCCTCGTAGAATTTCCCGTGCGTGCGAAACACTTCGAGTCGCCACTCTTCGCCGGCCATCGCAGAGGTGGCAACGGCTTGAATCGCGGTAAAGTCGGCCGAGATGAGACGACAGCCAGGGCTTGCGATGATGAGCGAACGTAGACAGCTCGCCACGACTTCGAGCGGATCGACGCCAGGGTATTCGCGTTCGACGTTCTCAACCTGACGGGTTGCGATGATCGCAAGCGCACGCTCGGCCATCTCGGGCTTATCGAACATGCCTTTGTATAGATTCGCAGGCTGCACGCCTCGGCCGTTCCACAGGCCAGTGTGGGCACCGTGGTACACGTATTGATCGCACAGCCGACCGTCCGCAGTAGATTGTTCACGGAATGCCCATAGTTTTTTCACGCTGCCGAAGGCAAGCATCTGTCGCAGGCGTATGACCCGCTGCACGTCGAGTGGGTAGTCGGTGCGCTTGAGTGCGATCTCGACTGATTCTTCGTCGAGGTCGTAAATATCACGCACACCTCGAAACTTCAGCCAATCGATGATGCGTTTTACTTCGGAGCTGTTGTTGACGTAGTAACTCGTCAGCCGCTGCAGCTCTGCGTTGCCGCGTTGGAAACACTGCAGAACGATGGCGATGCAGTTGTCTATCCCGAATCGATCGACCTGCATGCCTCGGGTGTTGCAGAGTAAATCCCACCGCCATATTTCCAGCTCACGCGGTGACAGATCAGGCAAGCGCATCGAGAGTTCCGCCTCGGTGCGAATGTCTTGCTTGTTGTATTCGTAGAACGCTTCGAACTCGGCCGACGCGGTGATCGGCGTCCACCGCATATCGTTGTTCGCCGCGACCGTTATGATGCGAGGTTTTCCGCGCCCGCCTGACTTCGTTTTCTCAGGTGTGGGGTTTTTCGGCACCGTCAGCAGTTTGATGAGCTTGTCGCCCGCAGGGTCTTTCTGTTGATGTAGTCGAAGCACTGCCGCCGCATTGTCAAGTTTGCCAGGATAGGCAGAGGCGCGCGATTTCGCCATTGCGCAGAACAGTTGACTCTGCAACAGTCTCGGCCAACCGAGTACGGGCACGCAATGATATTCCCACACGGACCACTCGAAACCGACATTGAACGCTTCGAGCACGTTGCCGCTGCGTACGTGGTCTAGCAGTTCGCCCACGTCGCAGTAGTCGCCGCGTTGGGTCGCGGGGAATAGATCGGACATTTCAGGAGGTCGCCACCACCGTTCGCCTCGGCCGTCTTTCAGGTTCCATGCGAGCGACAGCAATCGAAACGATGGGTGCTGCACGTAGTTGCGCACACCGACTGCAGACAAGCCGCGATTTTGATCGGAGAACCCTGGCAGGGATTCCCACTTGCGCGTAGCTTCATTGAACTGATAGCCAGCGGTTGAGAACGTCTCGAAATCGAAGTCAGGTAAAACCGTGGAGTAGCCGGGCGGTGCGACAACTAACTGACCGGCTCGATAGTCTTCCCACGGGTGCGGCATTTATTCGTTTACGAACGGGTATTGCTTTGCGAATTCTGCCACAGCGAGTAACGCCTGTTCGGCCGTACCGAAGAGTAACGCCTGTTTCGCTTTCGCTTCGGCGCTCTCGACGTGATCCTTGTCGAGCTTCAGTCGCTTGATTTCAAGCTCATTCAATTTTGCCTGTTTCTTTACGTAAACCTCGATGCGTTTGCGAGCTGCGACGATGGCGCGCGGTTCGTTCTTTTTCTTGTCGTTGCTGGACAGACTCCAGCGCTGACCGTTCGCTGCGCGCTTGATTTCTTCGATGCGGTCTTTCAGGTATTTACGTTGCGCAGCAGTGGGCGGCGCACCGACTCGTTGAACTGTAGCCATGTTGATACCTCAACGTGAGGTCTCGCCCGCCGCTCGTGCGACTTCAACGCTAAAGCACTCCAGTAAAGTGCGAGCGGCGGGTCCGACGTTCAAAACGGAATGTCGTCATCGAAGGCGGGGTCGTAAGCATACATCGACCCAACCTTCACCGGCAGTCTGAACCCCGAGGCGTTAAAGCCTCACCATGTGGTTATTCGCGAGCATCGCGTCATCCGTCCAGCCGCCGGCACGGAACACCTCGTAGCGCTGGCCGTTGAGGTTCACCATTCGGAAACCCATCGGTGCGCCCAAGGGATCGACCACAGACGGCGGTGGGGGTGGTGCCTGCATCGCGGGGGCAGGTGGCGGCGGGGGCATCGCTGCGCCCGGCACAGGCGGCGCAATGAAGCCCGGATGCGGGACAACCGATGTGGGCGGCGGTGCCATGCCGGGCATGGGTGCGCCAGGAGGCGGATAGCCGGGTGGGGCTGGCGGTGGCGGCGGTGTGTAGTTCTGCCCGCCCATGTTCGCGGGCGGTGGCGGCGCTGCGTACGCACCCTGCGGGAAACTCGAACCACCGGGCGGCACGAGCTGTTGACCGGGCAACGGTGCGCCCGGTGGCATCGGCGCGTTACCGGGCATCGGCGCGTTACCGGGCATCGGCACACCGCCAGCGGGCGGCATATTCGCGCCGGGCAGTGGCTGCGCGTTCACACCCTGCGGCAACGCAGATCGGCCGAAACCCACGGCGCGCGGATCGGGGCCGCTCGAAATCTCTTTGCCCGGTGCGCGGTAGGCGACCATCGAGTGATTGATATAGATGCCAGGGTTTTGCGCGTTTTGGTTGCTCGCGAGGTTGGCAAGCACCTCGACCCAATAGCCGCGTTTCACCAAGCCTGCCTGCAACAGCGGTTCGCCGGCCTCGGTGAAAATTTTCGGTGCGAAACTCGAACCCATGCCGACAATCCAACAACCGGGCATGCCTTCGCTCTCGGAGTTCTTTCGGCCGTTGCTATTCGGCACGGGCGAATCGCCGTCTTCGATCTTCCATGCGAATTTAGGCGTATCGCTCTGACCCTGCGGCCACCACGCGTGCCCGAGCTGCCACACCTTGCCACCCCACGGTTCATGCGCCCAATGCGTCGCGCCCGGTGTCTTCGGGATGGCGACGGCGAAGAAATAATTGATGCGCGGTTGTCCTGCGTTCGGCCCTGTCTTCGTGACGAGCTGGTTACCTTGATTGTCTTTCGTTTGCGGCTCGTATAGATCGCCCTGCACGATGCGGCCCGGCGGCAGCAACAGTGAAGTGTCTTGTGTGTTCGGTGCGTTCATGGCTTGGTAAATACCTTTCGGGCTGTGGTGGTGTTGTCGCGTGCGAGCTTTAACTTACCGCGCGGTCGGTGAGCGTATGATTTCATGACGGCTTCGTCAATGCCGAGCTGTATAGCCTGCGTGGGCGTTACGATTTGATCTTTGAGTGCGAGCGTGCGACGCAGATCGATGTTTAACAGATCGCCCAAACTGACGAGTTCGTCGGCTTTCACATCTTCGAGATAGGTAAGCACGGTGCGGCCCGGTTCCATGTGATAGAACGGCACTGTCTTTCCCGCGCTTATGTACGATTCGGCTTGTGCCGCGAGCCCCGTCTCGCGTGCTTCGAGTTGCTTGATTGCATCGCGTACTATCGTCAGCTCCTGGCCGACGGCCCACGCGGGCAACTCCACGCGCTCGCCGGTCATCGCGAAGTCGGCAAGGTGCATGGTGTTGTGCTGTAACACGACGCAGGCATGACGCGCTTTACAATCGATGCAGTGATCGCCTGTCTTAGCGGTTGGTTTCGGCCCGAGCGCTGCGTGTGCGGCCATGTAAGCGATGTTGACGAGCGGTCGAAGTGCAATCGCAGGCACGAGCCAGCGTCTGACGTGTCCGTCAGGATGATAGTTGCGCGGCTGCACGACGATGATCTCGACGTACAGATCAGGGTCGTTATCGTTGAGCAGTAGCCGTTCCATCAGCCCCGAGGCGTAGCCGGCGGCGCACTGGAAATTTTCGAAGGCATCGACATAGCGATGACCGAATTTATAATCGCCGACTCGCAGCACGCGTACGTGTCCGTAGACGAATCGGTCGAGCGATATTTGCGCGGGGCAGACTTCCCAAGCGAGACGCGCGTCGATATAAAATCGCCATGCGTCAGGCGTGCCCTCGCAGTCGGTCTCGTGTACGCGTGGGATTGTCACATGCTCTTCGATATGCAGTTCGGCATGCGCGCCACCGAGCGCACGTTCATAGAGTTTCGCACCGGCGTACATGTCGGCTGTCACCGTCCACGATTTGCCTTCGCTGTGAAACTTCGTGTTGACTGGCAGCTCGTGCCCGAAGCCGGCTGCATAGCGTCGCGCGACCCAATGCGCGGCGGTGCCCTCGGCTTCTTCTTCAGTTGGCGGCAGCGCCGGCACTGACTCTTGCAATTGTAGACTGTAGTTGCATGCGACCGTCAGCGCTAGGCTACTCGGTGCAACGCGTGCGTGTGCAGACATAGATTTCCCGTAATAGAAACACTCGGGCCGCTGCATCCCTCATCAGGTATGAGGCATAAAATGCCGATGCAACGACCCGAGCAAACCTTTAACGCGAGGCGAGAAGCATATCGATATATGAATCGACCACCGGCACGAGATGCGACATCGAGTTTAGTAATTGCAGCGATGGCGCACCGGCCGATGTCACCGCGTGTGTGACCTCTTCGGCGCTAAGACGCGGCGGCACTGCATTGCGTGCAGCCGTGATCTTTTGGATGAGCGCACGAAAACTGTCTAAACCCGGCACCACGACCGGGTTTGCGGCGTTGGGCAACCCCACATGAGGTGCAGGCGGCACGGGCAAGGTCGCAGGAAGATTCCCCGCGTCATCATAGACAGGCGGCGGTGGTGTCGCGCCAGGAGGCGGCAACGGCACGGGCGCGTGTGCAACGGGGGGCGGCGGTGGCGGCACGGGCAACGGTGCAGGTGCGCCGCCAGGAGGACCGGCAGCGGTCGAGTTAATCATGCGCGCGTGCAGTTCCTGTACAACAGCGGCGCACATCGCAGGGTCAATGCCCTTCTGCAATTTCCACGTTCCATCCTTCTTCGTACTCTTCGCTTTCTGATGTATGCGAGCATCCCAAGGCATCCCCGATGAATCCAAGACTACCGGCGCTGACGCGGCAGCCGGTGGAGGCGTGGGAACCGGTGGCGGTGCAATCGCGGCAGTTACGGCAGCATTCAAGGCAGTAGGAATAGCCGTTACATTTGACGGCGCGGGTGGCGGCGGCATTGGTACTGCTGGCAATCCAACTGGCAGCGGTGCCGGCGGGACAATCGCAGTAGTCGGGAGGTTCGAGGTATGAGCCGCCGTAAGCGCCGTTGCCGTCACAGGTGGGGCAGGTGGGGGCGGCATCGGAAAAGCTGACGGTGCTGCCGGTACGGCTGCAATACCATCGGCGGCGTTCGCCAGCGATAGCAGAAAATGCGCGGCGAGTCGCAGCGACGCAGCAGTTTCTGTGGTGGTGTCTAACATGAATTGCACGGTGTTGTTCTCCGAGGTGGGTGTCGATGGATGTGTGTTGACGCGGTCTGCACGTTAACGCAGACTGACGGCCCCGTCAACTTCAGGCCGGAACATGGCAAAACAAGCATATAAGCGCACGCGGTTCACCGACGATTCGCTCACGTTGATCGATACGATGAACGCAATTGTTGAAGACTACGTCGAGCAAGGCTTCAGACTCACGGTGCGGCAGCTCTACTATCAGTTGGTGGCGCGCGATGTCATTCCGAACAACGAGAAAAGCTACAAGCGCGTGACCGGGCTCGTGAACGATGCGCGCAACGCGGGCGTGATGGATTGGGATGCTATCGAGGATCGCACTCGCGCGTTCGTCAGGCGGCAGCGCTGGAACTCGGGGTCGCATATCCTACGCTCGGCAGCGGCGAGTTTCCACATGGATATGTGGGATAATCAGCAGAACCGACCTTTCGTCATCATCGAGAAAGAAGCCCTTGTCGGTGTGCTCGAACCTACCTGCGACAAGCTCGACGTGCCGATTCTCGCGGCGCGCGGCTATCCGAGCGCCAGCGTACTGCGCGAATTCGCCATCACCGATATCATTCCCTTCGCCGAAGCGTCGCAAAATATCGTCATTATTCACCTTGGCGACCACGATCCGAGCGGGCTTGACATGACCCGCGACTTGCGCGACCGGCTAGAAATGTACGCGGACGGCTACTCTATTGACCTCGTCAGGATTGCCCTTAATATGGATCAGATCCGCGAGCGCAAGCCGCCGCCGAATCCTGCCAAGACCACCGATTCCCGTTTCAATGAATACCGCAAGCACTACGGCGATGAATCGTGGGAACTCGACGCGTTGCCGCCCGCGTTCCTCGTGCAGTTGGTTGAGGCAGAAATCGATAAGTATGTCGATTCGGATAATTGGGCCGAGCGTTCGGCGCACATCGAAACGATCCGTGACAAACTGACCAAGGTAGCGAAGAGATTCAAAGGATGAGTGATTATGAGCCACCGCCCGGTTCAGTTCGACACATCGAGCCTGACGGCGATGGTGTTGGTTGTTGGGTTTACTCTTCGCCAGGGCACGCAGACTATGCGACCGCGTTGATGCTCGCTGTAGAATTTTGGAACGGCGAAGCGTGGGAACCTTATGCCGCTTAGAGATTTTCAGCAGCGGTTGAAGAACGATATTTATACGGCGTGGCATGGGGGCGCGTTCAACGTCATGATGGTGTCGCCCACGGGGTCGGGCAAGACCGTCACGTTCTGCGATATCGTGCGCGAGTATCAGCAGCCCTCGTGTCTCATTTCGCATCGTCAAGAGTTGATCGGGCAAGCCGCGCTTGCGCTGAATCGCGAGCGTGTGCCGCATGCGATCATCGCGCCGAAAAAAGTCGTACAACAGATTATCGCGTTAGAGAACGACGAACACGGCTATTCGACGTGGAACTCGAAAGCGCCGGTGAAGTGCGCCGGTATCGACACTGTCATTCGACACGACGCAAACGACCGGTGGTATTCGCAAGTCGGCCTCGTGGTGCAGGACGAAGGCCACCACGTCACGCGCGACAACAAATGGGGCAAGGCGCAGTTGATGTTTCCGAACGCGCGCGGGCTCTTCGCTACGGCGCATGCGGTGCGCGGTGATCGCCAAGGGCTCGGCCGCGAAGCTGACGGGTTGGTTGATCGGCTC
>OBLM01000003.1_pt1 | contig 54070 bp, 84 predicted proteins | sample 1519651 | NCBI WGS metagenome assembly OBLM01 (sample SAMEA3235158, study PRJEB22506) | soil metagenome
CCCGCGCCGCCGCCGCCGGTGCCCGCGCCGCCCGCGCCGCCCGCGCCGCCCGTCACATCGGTCGTGTTGGTGTTCGAATACCCCTGCAGGTTGAAGATGATGAGGCCGCCCGCACCACCACCACCACCACCCGCCGACCCGCCGCCGGACCCGGCTGCGGTACCGACACCGCCCGCGCCACCCTTGGCGGACACCACGCCCGAGCCAGAGATCCCCGGCGCTGAGATATAGATGTAGCCGCCTGGCGCCCCCTTGCCGCCTGCGGTGATGGTGGAGGCGCCCAGGCCGCCTGTCCCGCCCCATGTGCCGAGCGTCAGGAGACTCCCGGCGTAGTTGCGGCCGCTCGAGGCGACTGCCAGCGCGCTGATATCACCCTGGGCGGCCGAACCCTGCGTGATTGTGGGGCCGCTCGCGCCGGCCGCCGGAAAGGCTCCGAACGGGTTGCTGCTACCGCCGCCGCCGCCGCCGCCGCCTCTCCCTACGGTCCCGGCGCTACCGTCGCCGCCTGGCGTGCCGGTTCCGACGCTCGCGGCACCGGCGTTAGAGGCACCGGAGTTGGGGAATACGGCTGGGGCGACTGTGCTATTGGTGCCGGTCGACAGGGTCACGGGGTAGATGACCGTCCCTGTGATAGAGGCGGTGCCATCGGTGACGCCAGACGCATTGCCGCCGCTACAGTCGATCGTGCCGTTGTTGACGATAGCCGCCCGGCAGCGGACAGCCCACCCCGCGGGCTTCAGGATGATGCCCGTGTTGATGGTGAAGGTTGCCGCCTGCACCGAGGTGGTCATTGTGTACGTGCTGCCCGCCAGACTGGCCCACGTGAACGTGTTGGTACCATCTAGGACTACGGTGCCGTCGCGGCCGTCGCCGATATCAGAAGGTAGCGTCGCAGCCGCGGCCGCAGGGACCGATGCTGTGATGGTTGATCCGCTGAGCCCGAAGGTGACGTTGTTGCTGTTCGAGAACACGACGGTGCCGGCGCTGACCGACGCCGTGCCGGCGCTGATCGCGATGCCGGCAACGGTGGCCGAGGCGGTCACGGTCGAACCGGCCATGCCGAACGAGACGTTGTTCGAGTTGGAGAACACGATGGTGCCCGCGTTTGCCGACGACCCCGCGGCGCTGAGCGCCACGCCGGCCCCAGCGGCCGCGACAGATCCGGTGAGCGTCACACCGTTGAACCCGAACGAGACGCCATTCGAGTTCGAAAAGATCACGGTGCCCGTGGAGATCGCGGCCGCCAACCCGGCGCCGCTCACTGCGAGCGGTCGATAAGAACCGGTCACCGTCGAGCCGTTGAGCCCGAACGAGACGCCGTTCGAGTTCGAGAACACCACGGTGCCGCTGTTCACCGACGCGGTGCCGGCGCTGATCGCCGCGGGCGCAGTCGACTGGCTGTACGAGGCGGTGATCTGCGTCGACGCCGACATCCCGAACGAGATCCCGTTCGAGTTCTGGAACATCACGGTGCCGGACGCGGCGGTTTGCGTGCCGGCGGCGATCGCCCCGGGCCCGGTCGACTGTGCCGCCTGGGTGTACGATGCCGTGACCGTCGACCCGGCCATCCCGAACGAAACGCCGTTGCTGTTGGAGAACACCACCGTGCCGCTAGAGATCGACGCCCCGCCGGCGCTGACCCCAAGGGCGGCTTGGGTCGACTGCGTGTACGACGCCGTGACTGTTGACCCGGCCATCCCGAACGAAACGCCGTTCGAATTGGAGAACACGACGGTGCCCGCGCCAACCGAGGATGCGCCGGCGCTGATCGCGGCCGGCGCGGTCGACTGGGTGTAGGACGCGGTGATCTGGTTCGAGCCCGACATCCCGAACGAGACGCCGTTCGAGTTCGCGAACACCATGGTGCCGGTCGAGCCGCTCTGCGAGCCGGCGCTGATCCCGAACGGGGTCTCGGCGGCCACCGAGGCGGTGAGGCGCGTGGATCCGGACAGGCCGAACGAGACGCCGTTGCTGTTCGAGAACACGACGGTGCCCGACGTCGCGGTCTGGGTGCCGGCCGCGATCCCCGACGGCCCGGTCGACTGCGAGTAGCTGGCGGTCAGCGTCTGGTTCGAGAGCCCGAACGAGACGCCGTTGGAGTCCGAGAACACGACCGCGCCGGTGGTGGCGAGCTGCGTACCGGCGCTGATCCCGACGCCCGATGCGGTGCCGCCAGCGGTCTGCACCGACGCGGTCATCACGCTCCCGGACAACCCGAACGTCACGCCGTTGGAGTTGGCGAAGTTGACCGTGCCCGAAGTGGCGGTCTGCGTGCCGCCGGCGATGCCCAGGACCGACGCCGCGAACGACGCGGTGACCTGCGACGAGCCGGACATCCCGAAGGTGACGCCGTTCGAGTTGGCGAAGTTGATCGTGCCGGTGTTGCCGGTCTGGGAGCCGGCGGCGACCGCCAGCGGACCACCCGCGCCGCCCTCGGTCTGCGCCGTGAACCCAACGCTAACCACCGGCAGGCCCGGATCGATGGGCGGCACGCCCACGCGCCGCACGCGCATGAACCTGGCGATGATCACCGCCGACTGTGCCCCCGGCGTCTGGAACGAGAACGGCTGCGCCCACTCGGTCGTCCCATCCTCGGAGACCTCGACGATCGTAGTACCCTTGAAGGGACCGCCGACCTGGACCGTCTTGAACGTGCCCGGGACCGCGCTGACGTCGATCGCCGCGCCCGCGCCGGTCCCCACGGTCGCCGGTAGCGCCGCGAACTGACTGCCGGCGTCCGTGCCGCCGATATTGACCGATGAGGACCCCCCGGTGTTCGGGTTGAAGCCCGAGCTCCGTACGCGCATCCACCGGCAGGCCACCTGGACGGTGATCGATCCGGCGTTCTGGATGGTGGCCATCGACTGCCACGAGCCGCCTTGCGCAGCGTCGTTGTTGAATTCGATGTTGAGCGAGCGCTGCGCGGTGCCGATTACCACGATGGTCTTCAGACCACCGAAGGTGCTGACGTCGACGGCGGCTCCGACGCCGTTGGCGACGGGAACTGGAAGTGCGGTGAAAAGATTACTCATCTTGCCCTCCGGGAAAGGAGCCACAGAAACAGCGCAGCCCCGCCGACCAGGAGGAGCGTGCCGGCGCCAAGCGCGAGCGCGAGCCACCCGATCGGATCGGTGTTGTTAGAGAAGTTCGTCTCGCCGTTGGCGAAGTCCGGGACGGCCTTGTCGCGAACCTCCCAGTGGGTGTGGTTGGCCGAGCTCGTCACGCCGACCTGCTGGCCGGCCGTCACTGCTTGGCCGACCGCCGCCATCCCGGCAGTCGCGGGCTCGAGGTGCCCCAGGAGGTGGAACTTGCCACTGTCGCCCTGGATGACCGCGAACCACGGCCCGTAGCCGACGAACGGTGCCGCCGCACCATCGCCGGCCATCACCACGGCGCCGGACTCGGGCGCGACCACGGGCGTGCCGGCGACGCCGGCGACGTCGACACCCGGGTGTTGACACGGGTAGCCGTGGACGCCGCACGAGCCATCGGCGGGCGTGGCGCGGACCTCGAGATAGCCGCCGTGTGCGCCGATCTCCAGGGGGTAGATCGGCGGCTGTGGGCGTCCGGGCTCGGGTGCGTCGGTGGCAACCGGCGTCGCGCCCAGGCCGCTATAACGAAGCCTCGCGTAGGCCATGCATCACCACCCCCTCCGAGCCTGGGCCTGGCGGTCGAGCACGAAGTGGAAGGTGGCGCCTAGGCTCTCGATCTCTGACTCGGCGACCTCGTTGGCGTCCATCGCACCCACGAGGTCCGCGCGCGCGAGGGCCAGCCGGCCCTCGCGGTTCGCGATGATGAGCTGCTTCTTGAACTCGGGCAGTGTCATCCCGGTGAGGCGCAGATCGCGCTGCACTTGGCGCCAGATCGCCGAGATGTACACCTTGTCGGGCCCGAACCGGCCCAGCGGCGCTGCGTAACCCTCGGGTGCGCGGCCGCCGGGCGTCTCCTTGATCAGGGGGAGCGCGTCGTTGACGATCTGCGCGACGGTTGTCGCATCCAATGGCGACTGCATGGGCCGGGGCGGCAGGCGCGCCTCGTGTCGGACCCGTGCTGATTCGCCCGGTCGCCGTAGCGGTGCTGGGGGCGGCACGCTCGGGCGTCCCGCGCGCCGGTCGGCGCGAGTCTTGGCGCTGGCTTCCTCTTCGGACCCCGGCGCGGGCGCCCAGATGACCTCGCGCAACTCCTTGGCGCCGGCGGGCTTCATGAGCACGCGGTAGTGGAGTTGCTCCACGTTCTCGGTGGTGTTGCCGCTGAAGAACACGTACTTGTCGACGAGGTGCGGCTGGTTGTCCTGTACCCACCGGAACACGTCGACGCCCGACATCGAACCCAGGATGTCGATGTCGGAGACCACGAGCTTGACGGAGTGGTGCTTGAGGTTGGCGATCGCCGCCTCGCCGTTGTCCGCCACCAGAACGTGCGCCGTCGGGAACAGGCGCTTGATCATCTTGGTGGTGTTGACCTGGTTCTTGGGCTCGTCCTCGATGAGGAGCACCTCCAGATCACCGGACGGGTTCGGGTGGCACGCGCATGGGTTCGCGCGGGGGCCGGGGTTACGGTACGGCCGTTCCCCGCCCTCCCAGACCAGATCCCCGCCCTCGAGAGTGGCCTTGAACAGGGGCACGTACATCGCGTCGGTGGCCGGCACGCCAGGCGCGAGCGCGAACCACGCCAGATCTTCGCCGGTCACGCCCGGCACACGCGCGACCATGGCCTCGAGCGGCGCGTTGTTGAGCCGCTCGTACATCTCCACCAGATCATCGGCTGCCTCGAGCGCCGCCGCGGGCACAGCGCCCCGCCCACCGGCATCCTCCCAGATCGCGGCCGCCATCTGGCGTGACAGGTCGCGACCGGGCATCAGACCTCCCGAGCTCGGTTGTTGTCGATCGCCAGCCGCAGCCGGCACAGGTTGGCGCCGGTGTGCAGGCCGCCCGCGACGTGCGGCGCGTCCGAGATCTCCCACGGGCACTCGAAAGTCTCGATCGAGATCCGGCCGCGCTCGGCCACCGCCTCGAGCTCGCGCTGGCCCGTGGACGCGACCTCGGTGCGCACCGGGTTCGGCGCGTACGGATCGAAGTCGATCGCCTTGCGGTCGCCAGGCACCGTCGAGTGCTTGTGGCACCGGGGGCAGTAGAGGTGCACCTTCATCGGCTCGCCGGGCAGCGCGTAGACGTCGAGCGTCATGAACATGCCCTTGTAGACGACGACGACCTCCTGCTTGCCGCCGTTCAGCATCGTGGTCGACAGCGCGCCGCGATGCTGGGTCAGCCCGGTCGGGTCGGGGGCGTCGCCGGCCAACTGCACGACCTGACGCTTGCCGGTGGCAAGGCCTTGGCCCTGGCCGCCCAGCATGCGTTGCACGGTCGGGTCGGTGAGGTTGATGGATAGGGGCTGGGTCACGATCAGGCCGCCTTCTTCTTCTTGAGGAGCATGAACGCGGCGACGCCGACGCCGCCCAGGAGGACCAGGGTCGTCATGCTGAGGCCGCCCTGCTGGCTCATGAGCGCGGCGGTGAGGTCGCGGTTGCTCTGCGCCGTGGCCGCCGCGGCGCCCTGCGCCTGCTGCTCGGTGCCGTAGAACTTGAGAACCGAACCGGCGGCGCCGGTGATCGAGTCCCACACGTCGCCCACGCCGGAATAGCCGGCCCGGCTGACGAGGTCATTTCGCGTGTACGCCATGGGGTGATGTCTCCTTCGTTGCAGGTCAGCGGCTCAAGAGGACGGCGAGCAGGAGGGCGCCGCCTGCCAGGGCGACCGCGGTGGTGGTGGAGATGCCGGACTGCGGCATGATCGTCATCCCGGGCATGACGCCGGGCGCGGGGTAGCCCGGGGTCGGGGCGAGCGCGCGAAAGAACGCGTCGAACGCCGATGGGGACGATGGGGCGGGGGTCGGCGTCACGCGCGAGACCGGGCTCGTGACCACCGATATCGGCGTCGGATTGACGTACTGCATGGCGACGCAGCCACCGGTGGTGTCGTTCCACATCTGCCCGGTGGGGCAGGTGGGCGCCATGGGATCGCCGTAGTCGTCGCCGAAGCCACCGAAGCCCGCGACGCCGCGCCGCCGCGCGGTCGGGCGCCGGACGGCCATTTTCTTGATGTACATCGCTTCAGCCTCTCTTCTTCCGCAACAGGAAGTAGGCCAGCGCGCCGGCGCCGGCGAGCATGAGCAGCGTGCTGGTGTTGTCGGCCGCCGGCGCAGTCGTCGGCTGGCCCTGCCACGACGCGATCAGCCGGTCGACGGAATCGAGCAAACCCCCGCCGTCGCCCGGCTGGGGCGCGCAGACCTGGCCGGGTCGCTTCCACGGCGAGTCGGCGGGCAGCGCGTCGCAGGGCACGCGGGTCGGCGTCACCTCGCCCACGGTGATCGACGAGTTCGGGTCGAACGGGGGCGATTGGACCGGCCCGCCGCTTTTGGGGAGCGTCGGGTCGACTTGGGACGGGCTGGTGATGGCGTCGCCGAAGGGGCGGATGTAACTCATGGCGACCTCTTGCGAAAGAACAGGAGGTAGGCGGCGACCGCGGCGCCGGCGGAGATCGCGGCGATCTTGACGTTCCGCGCGGTGTTGTCCTCCACCGGCTCGGGAATCGGCGGCAGGACGGGTGGCGGGTCGATGATCATGGCCGTGCCGCCGGGGCCGCCGCTCGGGAGCACGCTCCCACCGCCGCCACCGCCCATCGTCGCGACCGGACGGATCGGCGTCGACACCGTGGTCGGCAGGGGCGACGACGTGGGGATGGGCGTCGTGGGTCGCGGCACCGGGTCCGGAAACACCGTGGTCAGCACCGGCTGGCGCGGCTGCTGGGTGGGCGCGGTGGGGCCGCCCCACGCCACCGACAGCGACTTCCCGGTGTTCGGGGAGAGGTGGTACTGGGCTGCTGGCGCCGGCGCCGGCGTCGACAGTCCCTTGATGGACAGGGCGCCCATGGCGATGCCCGCCATATGCTGGTCGCGCAGCCGCGTAGCGCGGCCGACCTGCACGCGGCGCCGCTGGCGCGCGACGGACACGCTGTCTGCAGCGGCAATCGCGCCGACGCCACGGGTCGCGTGGTCTGTGTCCCGCTCGTACGCCATCTAGTGGTGCCCCCCGTGTCCGTGACCGCCGTGACCACCATGTCCGTGACCGCCACCCCGGCGCCCGAGGGCGCCGGTCAGGATGGTCGCCGGGCCCCAGGCCCAGCCGGCGCGGTCGCCATCGTCGCCGTCATCGGGCGGTTGGTTCACGATCACCTGCACGCCGGGCGCGGCCTGCATCGCCATCGAGGGCGTGGCGGCGAACGTCGGGGCGACCGTCGTGGCGACCGGCGCCGCCAGGAGGCCGCGCTTCTTGGCGTAGAAGTAGGCCGCCACGGCGGCGCCGCCCAGAAGGAGCATCGTCTGAGTCTTCATTTGCTGTTCTCCCCCAGCTTGTAGCCAATGAGCAGCGGGATCCCGAGGATGGCGGCGATGGCCACCGGGTAGACCCACTTGTTCTGCTGGGCGTAGACGTACGCCCGCAGCGGAATCATGGCGTTCGCCAGGCCGACCCCGCCGATCGTGCCTGCAGGCGTCTCCGCGCAGATCGTCACCGCCTCGCCGTGGTCGATGTTCTTGAGTTGCTGGATACGGCAGAACACCTCGGGCAGGTACGGATCACTCGCCACGTCGATCGCCGTGCCGATCACCGAGCTCAGATCGCCCATCGCCGGCAACATGGCCGGCATCGCCATCACGCGGGCTGGGCGCCGTCTGTATCGAGTGCTGAGGTAGTTCATGGGAGGTGTGTCCGCTCTCGCCTGAGGTCGCCCGCCGCCTTGGACCTGCGTGTCTTTTCCGGGATTTCTTGCCCGCCGACCAAAGGAAAGGAGAAAACCCCTGGCCGGTGTGCAATCACGAAGGTCTTCCGCCGCCGGGCGGCCTCAACCGAGAATCAGGGCTTTCCTTTCTTGAAGTGGTCCCGCACCCCGAGCTCGCGCCACGCAAACCAGGCCAGCGCGACCACGCCGCCAGCCTTGAGCCAGAACCCGTAGTCCGTGCACGCACCGGCCTCGATGCAGGTCTTCTCCTCGCGATCCTTGGCCACGTCCGCCGCCGTCTTGATGGCCGTGGTGACCGTCAGGAGCACCGCCGCCACGATCAGCACCGGCCACGACAGGAACCCACTGCCCAGGCCGCCAGTCGCGACCGGACTCGAGACCGCCGAGCCGCCCGTCAGCGCGAGTTGCGCGAGTTGCACCGCGCCGTCGGGGTTACTCGAGAGATCCGGATCGGGCAGCGACTGCCCCTTCATGAGCACCTCGAGCAGCGCGTGCAGCTTCGTCGCGAGATCCTGCTCGACGTTCATGTCGCGGCCGGCCGTCGCCACACGCGCAGCGTAGGCGACCGGCTTTCGCACCAGCGCCGTGCCCTGCGCCACGCGGTCGTTGAGCAGCCGGAACCGCAGCCACGCCATCAGCGAGCCCCGCATCTTCGCGAGCTCGCGCGCAGCCACCTGGACTTCGGAGGTCGTGATCACTTGTCCATCCCCCCGGACCAGAAGAACGCCGCGGCCGCGAGAGCCACCACGATCAGCACGGTCGACGTGTCGGCGCCGGGGATCACCGAATCCACGGGCCCGACGCCAGCGGGGAGCCCCACCGAGTCGGCGAAGTTCCGCACGACTTGCGTCAGGTCAGCCATGTGCGACGACACGAATGAGACCTGCTGCTCGTACTGCCCAAGCGTCTCCATCGCCTGGCTCAAGAGCGCCTGCGACCCCGCGTCCTTGAACTGGGTGTAGGCATCGGCCGCGCGGCGCTGGCAGATGAGGAGCGTGTAGAGGGCCAATTCCGGGGTGACGTTGACAGTGGCAAGCGGGAATGGCGCCGGGAGGAACCGGTAGGCCGCCGGCGCGTCGGGCCCGAACCGGTTGACCTGCGCCACCAGCGCCGCCACCGGCGACGTGGAAGGGACCACGACGTCGCCCATGCCGGGCGCGCCCCTCGACAGGCCACGGCGGTGGCTGATCGGGCGGTAGACCGGGGCGATGTAGGTCACGGAGTTGGACTCTGGTGCCGGGGTTGACCGATCAGAGGTTGACGATGCGGTAGCCGATGAGGTCGACGTGGAGGGTGCCCTCGGTGGGCGGCACGGTGCCGTTCCAGGTCAGGGCGAGGTAGGTCGGCTGGAACACGATCGCCGCGTTGGGCGCCCACTCGGTGGGAATGGGGCAGGGCACGATGTTGTCGGGGCGCGAGAAGATCGGGCCGCGGGGTTCGTTCTGGCCCAGCCGCTGCGAGCCGCCATCGTTGAGCTCGTAGAGCAGGTCGATGATGTCGGTGCCGTCCTGCTGGGTGGGGAGCGGGAAGGTCGACACCGGGCGCCACCGGTTCAGATTGGTGGCGTTGTTGGGCGCGGTCGGCCGCCAGATGACCAGCGGGTAGTGGGTCATGATGAATGGCCCGTCCTGCGAGACCTGGAAGACGATCGGCTGCGCGCGCTGGCCGACGTCGGAAGCGGTGAAGGTCACCTCGCCGGCGAGGACGCCCTCGATGCGGCGGCCGGGGATCGCGTCGATCTCCTCCTGGATGGAGCGCGGCCGGCTCTGGAGGTCGTTGATGACCTGCATCGCCTGCTGGAGCTGCGCGCCCATGCGCGAGAGCGCGTCCTTGTGCGAACGGAGGATGGATGCGGTCTGATTGTCGATGCCCATGATGTCTCCCGCGAGGGGTGCGCCCCGGTAGGGGCTGGTGACGCACGCCGAGTGATCTCGGCGGTGGGGGCATCTCGAATCTCGTGGCCTGGGTGCCCGGCGGACGGTTCAGAGTCCGTCGGGCGGCGCTCGAACTAGTCGAGCGAGCGTTCTTCTCGGTCTACTGCACGTCGCGGGTCTGGAGACCGTCGAGCATGTACATGATGTCCTTGATGTCGTCGGTGGCGCCCGAGTTGAGGCCATCGAGGGCCGACGTCGCGCCGATCGCGAAGAAGTCCGCCGACGCGGCGAAGTTCTGGCGAACCGGCACGATGATCGGCCGCGCGAGCTTCAGGATCGCGCCCTGCTCGGGGGTGCCGAGCGAGAAGATCGACGCGGTCGAGTCGAAGCCCCAGACGCCACCGCCGGCCGGGTGATACCAGCACGGCGCCTGGAACATCGGCTTGTTGCCGACGGTCAGGGTCCAGAACAACTGCGAGGTGACGTTCAGGTAGTTCGCCCGGCGGTTGGTGCCGTCGAAGAACAGGAAGCACCGCAGCGCCAGGATCACGTACGTCTGGTCCGACGCGAGCTGGCCGGCGACCTGGAGATTGGTCAGTGCCAGGTTGCCGATGTTCGCGTTGCCGAACAGCTTGGTGCTGTTGACGATCGGGTTGGTGGGGTCGCCGGTGGTGCGGACGAGTGTGTCCCACACCGGCTGGTGGAGGCGCTCGCGGTAACCGTGAAGACGAGGCATGTGAGAGTCCTTGCTTGTACGTTTGGTTCGGCGGCTGGAACATCCAGGTCGCCAGGCGGGTGCCTCCCGCCAACATCGCGGAACTCACGGGACATCTCGAATCTCGTCCACGGGTTATTGGGCCGTGGCCCGATGGGATAGTGGCTAGAAGCCGCCGTTGAAGATCCCGCCGTACAGCTTGTCGGGGGCGTCGTACGCCGAACCCGCAGCCGGGATCTGCCTGGTGAACGAGCGGGCCGGGACCGGCGCGAGGAACTGCTGGGTCGGCACCCGCTTCATGAGCGAGGTGCTCGACACGCCGCCCAGGAGGTCGTTGCCGAGCTCCTCTTCGACGCCCAGCTCCTCCTCGAGCCCCAGTTCCTCCTGCAGGCCATCGCTGCCGACCGCGATGTAGTCGGACAGCGTCATGCTGTCGTTGATGGGCTGCACCGCGCCGACCGCGATGTAGTCGCCCATCTGGACGTAGTCGGACATGCCGACGAGCGCCTTCACCGACGCCGGCGCGAACGCCTGGATCAGCGAATCGAGGACGGCAACGCCCGCGCCAAGCATCAGTTCCTCCTTGTGCTTGGCCATCGGGGCGATGTGCTTCGCGCCCAGCTTGGTGAGGAACAGCGAGCCGACCGCGAGCGCGGGTCCGGCCAGCGTCCCGAGCGCCGAGACGCCCGGGAGCATCGGGCCGATGCGGTTCACGAGGAACCGGGTGCCGTAGAACGCCGCCAGCACGGGGAGCGCCCGCTTGGCGAGGTCGAGCAGCATGTTGCCCGGGTTCCGGCGGTACCCGCGCCGGTACCGGCGCAGCGACCGACGATGCCCACGGCGCGCCCGTGCCCGATGCTTGCCGCCCTTCCGGCGCCGACGCCTGGACGGGTTCATGCGCAGGGTCTTCGAGCCCGGCGGCCCCATCAGGACCGTCATGCGCCGGCTGGTGCGCCGCGAGCGCGGACGCCGGGCACTCCGCACCTTGCGGGACATCCGCGTGCGGCGCGTCACCCGACGCTTGCGACGCGGCGCGCTCGCCTGGCTCCGGCGCGCGCGGCGCTTCTTCCGATAGGGCGGCGCGTGGCGCGTGGGATGGCGCCGAAGCTTGCCCGCCGCGCGGCGCAGGCCCTTCAGCGCAGCGCGGCGGCGAGCCGCCGACGAGCGCCGAGCCTTGCCAGGGCGGCCAGCTTTGCCGGCCCGCTTGCGGGCAGCCCAGTACCGCTTGAGCGCGGCTGGCTGTCCCTTCTTTCGCTTTCTCCGTGCCATTGATGTACTCCTGCGGGCTCGGCGGCCACGCTTTGAGGCAGACTTCGCCCGGGCCCGACGGGCGCGAGCCTTGACATACGATGGAGCGCCGCGCGGCCGATAGCCCTGTGCGACCAGTGCGGCGTGGTACTTCCGGGCGCGCCGCTGGCCGGCCGGCGACTGCTTCCGCCTCTTGCGCCAGGGCTTCTTGGCCCGCTTCAGGCGGAGATAGCCAGGACGATGCTTCCGCTTCTTGCCCCAACGGGCGCTGATACGGACCACCCGCCGCTTGCGGGCCGGATTCTTCGTGGCGCCCCAGAATGCCGCCAGCCGCGCCTTGCCTTCCGGGGACTCCCGCTCGGCCTTGAAGCGCGCCTTGGCGACCTTGGACGGGATGCGCCCCTTGCGGGCCGGGTTCACCCGCGCGCGCCCCCGGATCTTCAGGCCGCGCCGCTTGCCGTTGACGAAGAGGATGGGCACAGATCCAGGCAGCGGGAGTGGACAACTTTAGTCAACCCCCTACTTGCGACTTCTTGCCAGTGTCATGTTTCGTTGTCGACGAAGTCATGGATAGCAATCACCAAACTGTCGTCCTCGGGCAGGCGTTTATTGTGCAGAACGCCCGGCGCGGTGAGGTTGTCGAGCTCGGTCATCACCAGATCCGCCTTCTCTGCAAGCTTCATATAGGAGTCGAGCGCCCGCACACACGCGGTGTCCGCAGACGTGCCTCGACCGGTGCCCTCTGCGAACTTCTGTGGTGGCATGGGTGGGTCCTTCTTGGTGGTCATCCGGATGGTCTCCTTGCGCCAACGAACCGCTCCAGACATCGATCAAGAATCGCGCCGATCTTGCTGTTAGCCTCCGCGGCCTTCAGCGCGACGATCTCCATGTTGGCGGTGTACTCACGGCGCGCGATCGCCTCCTGCTCGCGCGCCTCTTCGTGCATGGAGCGGATCAGCGCCGCATGGCGCTCGATGAGGACCCGGTGGCGCTCCTCGAACTCGGCGCGAAGCTCGACGTCGTGCTCCTCGAGCACGGCGCGCTCTGCCGCCCACTTGATGCGCTCGAGAGTCCACTGTTCGCGCTCGCGCGACCGCTCGTCATCACGTTCCTGTCGGGCTTCCTCGAGCGCGGCGAGGCGCCCGGCGTAGTATTTCCACAGGAAGACCACGACGCCGGCGAGCGCGACGACCGCGATGATGAGGAGCGGGACCACGGTGGTGGGGATGGGGTCGATGGGTGAGTCAGTGGTCATCCGTCGATTCCTCTCGCAAAGACGCCTAGCGCGCCACCCCACATCATGGCGATCACCTTGGTGCGCGACTGGATTACCAGCAGGCACTTGCCATCGGGGGTGGTGTAGAGGTCGGGCATGGGTGGGGTCGCCTTCGCCTCACACTTCTCACCATTGGCATCGTCGAAGCAGAAGCCCAGACAGAAGCCCAGGCGAGTCAGCGCGGGCACGTTGCGGAACCGCTCGGGCACGTCGACCGCCGGCCCATCGGCGTCGCTCGCGTTGGGCAGGTAGGTCACCACGCCGGCGTCGTGCTCGTGGATGTAGTTGACCGGGTGCGAGGGGCGGCGCAGCGTCTCCGGGTCGACCTTGCCCGAGCGGTAGGTCACCCAGCGGGCGGCGCCGGCGCGGTGCATCTTGGCCGGGATCGAGAACGAGCTCGCGAACTCGCCCACCTTCTTGGGGTCGAGCCGGTGGAACTCGACGTACTTGTCGATGGCCTGGGCTGCCTGCTCGGCGCCCACCGTCTTGTATCGCTTGGAGGTGCTCATTGAACATCAGGTCCGCTCGAGGTGGTGCATGCCCTTCTTGACCTGCCCGTAGACGACGTAGACCACCGCGGCGATGGCGCCCCATTTCAGATACTCGAGCAGTTCCGGCGCGCCCTCGGCCACCGTGAGCAGCTTGTCGCCCAGCGCGATGACCGCACCGACCACCCGCTTGGCCACCGTCACCAGCGAATCAAACGCCGCCTGGTACGCCGCGAGCGCGCCCACCCACCACGGGGTAATGCAGCCGACCACCGCCGCGGTCACCAGCGCGGACGACGAGGCCGCCATCGTGTCGGTCACCCAGCGCTTGAAGCCTGGCGCGTTGATGACCCGCATGCCCTGCTGCTCCGCCGTTTTGGCGGCGTCGAGGTAGTCGAGCGAGCGCTTGCCCGCGGTCGCGAGGTCGTCCGTCGCCCGCATGAGGCTGTCGATTGATGCGGTCGGCTCGTGGGCCGCGAGGTTCACCGCCGCCTGGCCCTGCGCCACCAGCGTCATCGTCGAGTTGACCAGGTCGCGGATGTCCTGCGCCGTGTAGAACCCCGTGGGTTGCCAGTTCTTGACGAGGTCGGTGATGCGCGCATCGAACGGCGCCACCGCAGCGTTGGCCTGGTCGAGACACTGGCCCTGCTGGGCGTTTGACACGGCGTCGACGACCGGCCCAATGCCGAGGATGTCGTCGAGGAAGTTGCCCATGCCCGTGCGCTTGGGCTGGGCATAGCGGCGGAGCGCGTTGCGTCTCATGTACGTCATCGAAGAGTCCTCCATGCCAAATACGCGGCCACCGCAGCGACGATCAACGTGCCGGGCTCGAACAGCGAGTCGGCACCGCTCAAGCTGGCGATGCGCCCCTTCGGCATCTCGCCCGAGCCGACCTTGTGCGCCCCGACCGGGAGCTTCCACGACGCACTTTCTGGCGCCTTACCCAGCCCCCCCATCGTACGCACCGCGGGCGGCGAGGACGCGTGCGTGCCGCCGGGCCCGGGTGCCTCGTAGTAATCGTAGGCGCGTCGCGTGTAGTCGTAGACCGAGTACCTCATCGCGCCTTCCGAGTCGCCCACGCGAGGCCGGCCGCCAGCGCGAGCGTCAGATAGCCGCCCGGTGTGCGTGCCGCCGTATCAGCGAGCGCATCCTGTTCGGCGAAATGCTCGGCGCATCCGGCGCACGGACATGTGCGCGACGGCCCACGTCCAGTGGACTGACAGCCAGGACCGCCGCACCAGTACATCTAGCGCTTCCTCTTGCCGGCCAGCCACCACCCGACGCACACGAGCGCCCCCAGCGTCAGGTAGCCGCCCGGCACCGCGTCGACCAGGCCGCTCATGCCCGCGGTCGGCCCGCACCCGCACGAGCCCGAACACGCGCACCCACTGAGCGCCGCCGCAGACGCACGCCAGGCCGGCGGTGCGCCCGGGCCAACCCCGGCGCCGTTGATGACCTCGGGCGCGCCCGGACGCGGCAACACGATGGTCGGCCCAGACAGCGTGGAGCCGCCCAGTGACCCGAGCGCCACCGAGTCGGCCGCGCGCGATTGCCGCGGCGGCCCCCTGGTCCAGTCGAGCAGCGGCGCGCCGCCCCGTTGATATGCGTACCTCATGGACATGCCTTCTTGGTGGCGAACCCCTGGCCAAGCGCGATGGGCACCGCCTCGAGCGGGAACACCTTGCCCGAGAGGCCGTACACCAGCGCCCAGAACATCGAGCCGGTCCGCTTGTAGCCGTGATAGGTGAGCGCGATCGCCGCCGCCGTGCTCACCGGCTCGGAGTTGATAGCGTCGCGCAGCGAGAACTTGGTGTCCGCCGGCGCGGCCGCGTCGCCCAATGCCTTGGTGTACATCTACTTTCTCCGCTTCTTGCCCAGGAGCAGGTAGCCGACCCCGCCCGCCACCGCCAGCATGGCGAGTTTCTCGATCCCGGACAGGCTTCCGATCGACCCCAGGAGCCCCGCGTCGGGCGCGGCGATCGTCTTGTTGCTCTTGGTGGTGATGGTCGGGACCTTGAGCGACACCGGCTCGCCGACATCCGCTGGCGCCCCCAGCGTGTCCGCGAGCGCCTTCACTTGCGCGCCCAGCACGTCGACATCCGGCGCCACCCCCATGCACGAGCTCGGGTCTCCCATCACGCCACCGGCAGATACCGATTGGACCTGCCGGAACAGCGTGAGCGTCGCCGGACCCACCGCGCCATCCGATGACACCTTGGCGAACCCCTTCACCTGCGCCACCCGGTTCAACTGCTTCTGCAGGAAGCGCGTCGCCGCGAGCGCGGGGAAGTTCTGGGGCTTGCACACGCCGCCGACCACCGTGAAATCCGCTGCCGACGTCGACGTCCCGCCGCCCGCGGTCTGGTTCACCAGGTCCGTCGGATCGGGCTCGCTGTCGAGTGACAGCCACGACATCACGTCCTCCGCGATGTCGCCCATCGTCGTGTGGATGGTCACCGGCATCGCCCGCGGATCGCGCCGATGCCCACAGCCAAGCTTCGCATACGTCATGACGCCCCCCCGTTCTTGGAGTGTCTCTTGAAGTGACGGTACAAGAGGTACGCGGCGATCCCGTAGGTGACGATGCCGCCAGGCACGTCGGGCAGAAAGTCGAGCGGGCCGCCCACAGACACCGGCACGCCATCATCGACCATGCCGGCTGTGTCCATGCCGCTGCCGGGGCCGATGCGAGTACCCGCCTCCTTGGCCCGCACCACCGCCGCGGCGCTCGCCGACCACGGCATCCGCTCCCAGTTAGGGCCGGTGACGTGCAGGAGCGCGTTGGCGGTCGCGAGATCGAGCCGGCCGCTCTCGGCGACGTCCGTGGCGCCCAGCGCGTACAGCGCGCGCTGGAGGTGCTGCACGATGAGCATCACCTGCGCCGACTTGGGGTCACAGGTCGACGGCGACAGCATCATGTAGGGGATGGCCATCGTGATGTTGAAGTGCCCCATCCCGATCGCGTGCAGGAGGTCGCGCAGGTTCTTGGACGGGGCGAAGACAACAGGGGTAGTCGTCATGGTCAGGGGGCCGCTTTCTTCTTGGAGATCAGCAAGAGGAGCGCGAGCACCCCGCCGCCGGCCAGGATTGCCACTGGCAAGATGGAGGACTGTGGCACCAGGACCGGCATGGGCGGGGGCGCGGGAGTGCCGCAGGCGTTCTTGGCGATTGCCGCGCCGACCTGACCGGCGACCGCGCCCGGTGGGCCACCAGCCGCCGCACCGGCCGCGCCCGCAGCGCCGCCGACCGTCGGCGAGGACAGGAGGTCGCAGGCCAGATCGCCCAGATCCTTGACCGCCTCGACCACCGTATCCACCACCGTAGCGATGAGTTGGGCCAGCGTGCTCCAGATGCGCGACAGAAGGTCGGGTGGTGGAACCTTGGAGAGCCAGACCTTCATGACGATGGGGTTGGTGGCTGGATCACCGGCCTTCTTCCGGTCGAGCGGCGCCAGCGTGACGTGCATGGCCAGCTTCTCACCGGTACCCGGGTGCGTGAGCCAGGCGAACGGCTGGTATCCCGTGCGCAGCGCCCACATCTTGTGGAAGCGCATCGGTTGACCGGCGACGATGCCCATTCGGTTGAACCACGGCCCCGCGTCCCATTCTGGCCACTCCATGGCGGCCGAGGTCCCGCCCCAGCCGTTGTGCATGGTGTCGGTGTCGCCGTTGGCGTCCGTGACCTGGGTGAGTTGCTGATTGAGCCATGGGATCCACTCGTCGGGGATCTGGGTCTCGCTATTGATCTGGATGTCGGGTGCCGCGAGGATGCTCGCGTACGCGGTGCCGGGCGTGGCGGTGGAATCCCAGGTCCGGGTGACGTTGTAGGGGAAGAGAAATGGCCCGACCTGAAGCTTGCGCGTATCCGGTGGTCCGAACGCCTGCGCCAGTGCCGCGCCAGCGGATGGCGCGAGGTGGAGCGCGCCGGGGGCCGGAGTCGCGGGCTTTGGAAAGCCCGTGATCCCGGTGATGGTGGCCAGATGCAAGGTCGGCGTGGCCACCGGCGCCGTCGCTCCAAGAGCTGCTGCGCAGCCATAGCACCCCAGACCCAGGAGCGATTGCGCCTGGGGTGCGCTACGTCGGATGCCGGTCGTGATGATCTCCGCTGCGATGCCGGCGGACATCGCGCGGGCGAGCGCCATCGGGAATGCCTGCGCTGGCGCGACGCCTTGGGCGCGGTAGCGGTTCCAGATGGCCTGCGTGCGGGTCCACAGCGAGGTGTCGATCTTGTCGAGGATGGCGCGGAGTGCCTGTTGCCGCTGGCCAGCGGGGAGCGCGGAGACCCGCGCGATCAGCATCTGCGCCGCCTTGGCGCCGTAGTCCTCGAACAGCGGGGGCAGGGGCTCGTCGTCGCTGAGCGGCTGGACGGTGACCACCTTGCCGCCGCCGGGCAGGCGTTGCTCCTTCACGACCTTGGGGCGCTGGTTCAGCCAGTTGGGGATCTTGGGGCCGACGTAGGATCCCGAGGGCATCCACTTCGTCGTGAACGTGCCCTGGCCGTACCCCTCGTCCATGACGTACTGGGGCACGACGTAGCCGCCGGTGCCCACCTGGGGCTGGTCGTAGGTGCCGCGCGGCATCATCTTGGTGATGAGGGCCCGGCGCTGGAGCCCCTCGTCCTTGACGTTCTTGGGGAGGACGAAGCCCGGATCCCATGCGTGTGGAAGGTTGTATGCCATCGTGGGTCCTGTTCTAGGCCGCTACCGGCCATGTCGCCGCAGCGACGATCCGCCGCAACATCTGGGGGGTCTTCTCTGCCGCTACCGGATCGAGCACGATAATGCACCGCGTGCGCGGCTCGAGGGCGCGCGTAAATACGTGGGAGTATTGCTGCTGGCCGTCGTAGAACATCTTCTGGAACGCCACCGTGCAGAACTCGGCGCGGCCGCCGACCGCCATCACCGCCGCGGCGAGCCAGGTCGCGGCGTCGTCGCAGTCGATCGACGGCCGGTGCCCGGCCATGATCTGCTGACTGATGATGTAGGGCGCGCGGACGAGCTCGACCCGCCGGGGGTCCCGCATGTACCGCGTGCGCTGCAGCAAGAACTGGTAGAGCGCGAGGTACTCGGAGGTGTAGTCCTTGCTGTCGAGGCCCTCGCACACCGCCTCGGCCAGCCGGCGGGTGTCGAAGTGGTCGGCGTCCTCGAGCGCGGCACGGCGCATCACGGCGACGGTCTGCGGCGCGCCCGAGTAGCCGGTCCGGCTGGTCGGCGCCTGGTCCGGGAGCCAGAACAGGCGCGGATCCCCATAGCCGCCTGAGAGGGGCGGGATCAGCGGTCTATGTCGGGACCCGGTCAACCATGGCCTTCACCCGGAAAAGATGAGGCCGGACATCTCGGTCGCCGACTATCCGCCGACGAGCGCCTTGCCGACCTTCCGGAGCCAGTTGCGTCCGGACTGAGTGGAGAGCGGCGAGGTGCCTGGCAATTTTGCCACCTGAGACATGAAGAGGTCAACGCCGTTGACCTGCTCGGTGTGATGCGCCTGAATCCATGACAGTATCTCGGCGGGTAAGTTGGGGCGCCCGGACTGCGCCACGATCACCGGGTCCTGATTTCCGTTGAACGCCCGCTCGAGGTAGCCGATCAGCGCCTCGATGTTGGCGGCCGGGATCTCCGGGATCTCGAGCTGCGTCCCGTCCTCCTGTGGCACCACCTTGGGCTTCTTCTTCACCGGGATCACGCTGCCGTTCGGCTGCTGGATGAAGCGGCTCCCGTCCGGCGCGCGGACGACGCGGGGGCCGGACGGCACCACGGTCGCCTGCACCGGCGGCTTGGCCGGCGCCACCTGGCCGCGCACCGCGCCCACGATGCCCTCGATCGCCGCAGGATTGCCGAGCAACTCGGCCAGCTTGCCCCAGGCCGACGAACTCTCCTCGCCCCCGCCCAGCGCGTCCTTGAGCGCCTCCACCTGCTTGAGCATCTCGATGGGGGACTGGTCTTTCTTGGCGCGAAGCTCGGAGATCTCACGCCGGCCGGCCTCGTTGTCGCGCTCGAGGCGGGTGATGTCGCCGCGCAGCGTGGTCAACTGCACGTTGTGCGTGGCCGACCCCGCGGCGCCCAAGATCTCCTGGGTCGACCGCATCGCGGCGATCTCGCGCTCGTAACTGGCCTTGATGGTGGCGATCGCCATGTCGTGCGCCTGGCGCATCTCGTGGACGGTGCGGTCGTGTCGATCCTCGCGCCGCTGGATCTCCTGAAGGTACCCCTCCTTGGTCTGGCGGAGCTCGGACTCCTGGCGTAGCCGCAGCGCCTCCACCTGCCCGGCGTTGCCGCCGATCAGCGCCCGGAGGTACTCATCCTTCATCGGGTCGCCCTCGGGCTTCTGGTTGCGCATCGCCGTGATCTCCTGGCGCAGCGCGGTGATCTCGCGCTCGCGCGAGCGCCCCTGCTCGGTCAACTGGTCGACCATCATCTGCATCGCTGGGTCGATGCCGCGCGGCGGGTCCTTGCGGTCGAGCATGGCGGCCATCGCGTCCATGGCGACCTTGGCGATCGCGGGCGACTCGCCGCCGCCGCTGGCCACTGGCGCGACGGCCGGGCCCTGGTTCGTGGGGAGCCGCGAGAGGTCGGGTTCGCCGGCGATCACCACCGTGCGATTGAACCCCATCCCCGAGCGGTACTGGAAACTGCCGGTCTTGGGGTCGGCCTGGGTCACCCGGAGCACGTAGGTACCGCCGCCCCACTGCTGCTTGAGGAACGTCTCATCGATCGAGTGGTCGTAGCTCTCCAGGAATCCGGCGGTCCCGACGTCCTTGCCGTGCACCCGGACGAACTTGGGCTCGGTCCGCCGCACCTGCACCCGGAACGAACCCTGCTGGCCCAGGTCATCGAGCATCGCCTTGAGCGAGCGCTCCTCTTCGGCCACGATGCCCTTGATGATGGTCGACTGCGCGGGCTGAGTCGGGCGCGGCTCCCCGGCCTTCCCCTTGGGGCGCTCGACCGGAGGATCGACCGGGGTCGGGGCCGGCTGCGGCGCGGCGTCGCTGTCCTGCTCGACGAGCGTGACAGGTTCGGCGATGGCGCCACCATCGGCCACGTCCGTGTCGGTCACCTCGGGGAGGCGCTTGGGTTGGGCCTGGGTCGCCTTCACTTGGCACCGTCCGGAAGCAGGTTCGCGGGCGGGATGTGAGCCGCTTCCGTCGGGGCGGCCTCGCCCTCGGGCTCGTCCTGGTCTTCGTCGCCCTCGCCCTCGCCCTCATCCTCGTCGGCGATGGTGATCTCTTCCAAGATCGTCTTGCCCTGCGCCGCGAGCGTCTGCCACTCGCGGATCATCGTCAGCAGCCGCTTGTCGTTGCCGGCTCGGGTACGGAGCTCGGCGACCAGCGCTGCAGCTCCTACGATGATGCCGGAGAACACCGCCGCGTTCTCCTCGTGGAGGATGTCCTCGGTCTGGTTGACCATCGCCTCGATGCACTCATCCTGTTCGCTCACCTCGTCGACGAGGGTCTCGATGAGCGGCAGGAGGTCATTCGCGAGAAAGCCCGCGACGCGCTCGGCGGTGACCGAGCCGTCGCCCTCGGCGAACGTCGGCCGCGGCGCGGACGCCATGATCTGCTTCAGGTCTTGCTTTAGCGTCTCGATGCTCATCTATGACTCCTTGGTTGCCATCGCCAGTGAATCGGCGATCAGTTTCTCGACCTCGGCCGCCTTCGTGGCCTCGTCGGCACGCGCGACCTCCCACTGCTTGAGCCGCGCGCGATAGCCCTGCCCATCCGGCGAGTCCCAGTAGTCGCGCAGCGCGCCACCGCGGATCTCCCAGTCGCTGGGCTTGGTCCATCCCGGGTCCCAGCGGTTGCAGTTCACCACCGGGACATCGCCCAGTGGCATCTCGATCCCCGGCGACGGGTAGCAGTAGTGATGGACCTGCACGTGGAACGACGCCGGCGCCGTGTACGCGGTCCCCTGGGGCACCTCCTGGGCGCCGGGCGTCCCCACCGGGAGCCGAATCGGTACCAGCACCGTCCCCGGTGTCGCCGCGTCGACCTGGGTCTCGAGGCGATGGTAGTTCCGGCACGGGCCGGCCTCGCAAAGCGTCGGCCTCGGAGGGGTGTGGGTGCGTAGCGGGGTGCCGCGCAGCGGAGCTGGCGCGGGCTCGAAGCCGTCCTGAAGCTCGGCGTGGGGGTCCTGGGTCTTCATGGTGCGTCCGGATCTCCTTCGACCGCATCATGCGCCAACCGCATGGGACTTCCATGGGGTAGCGAAGGAGTTTCCAGGCGTTTTCGTGGGGTCATAAGTATGGGGTCTGTAGGCCATGGTCTAGAATTCGGGGTCTCCAGACCCCTCATAACCCCACCTAAGTGCCCATGGGAGCGCTGGAATTCCACTCCGGAGTGGTGGAAAACGACCGATCCTGACACCCGGGAGTGGTGAAAACCGCCCACTCTCTACCAATCCGGAGGCGACCGACCGGCCAAGTGCCGATGGACCGAGATTCTTGACAGTGGCAAGGTCTTCGCATTACCTATCTTCGACCGGACGATTCCCGTTCGGGTTCTGACACCTCCCTGGGAGGCTAGGAGATATGCCGATGGTCCAAAATTTCCGCGCGAGCGAGCTGGCGTCAGAGGCCACGCTGTCGGTCGCGCAGTGTTGTAACCTCAAGGCCGACGATGGAGAGCGCCGCGTGTGGCTGTGCCGCGTCGGCGGCGGGGTTACGGTCGAGACGCTGGCCGATGGCCGGTGGGTTGTCACCAGCGGTAGCTGTTGCGCGGGCGTTGCGTGCCGTCGATGGGAGGGTGTCACCATGATCGAGACCTGTCCCGTGTGCAGTACCCCTGGCCATGCTGGCGAGACCGACGACTTTGGGCGGCACCCGAAGTGTCGTCACCCACTATCGGAGACACAAATGGACACGAACAAAGTTGCAGGAACCGGATATCACTCCCACGAAGTCCCCACGGTCCCCAATCTCGCGCTTCTGATGCGGGACGGGCAGCACGCTGGTACCTACGTGTGGCGCCGCTCGGAGGAGGATTGCGGCGCGAACGATCACAAGTTCTGCTTTGCCGACCTCGAACGGAGGATCGTCCGCACTAGCGAGAGGTGTCTCCTGATCGAGGGGCAGGACATCGATTCGATTGACGGCGATGACGCCTATGCCTGCGATCTCGACTCGCCCAGGGGACTGATCCTGATCGGCTGCGATGTCGACGACGATCTGAGTTGGGTTACGGAGGGCGCCGACGTCCTGTGGGATAGCAATTGCCCCCCGAGGTGATGGTCGGCTTTCTCGCCGGAGTCGCCGTCGGATCGCTACTCGCGGTACTAATCGGATCGTGGCTCGCAAAACGGCCTGACTGAGCATCCTCTGAGCGCACGGCTCGTTCCGTGCGTTCGTGGGACCGCTCAATCCCTTGGGGCTGGCAAAGGAGATAGCGATGGACGATCGGGTGAAGATGGAAGTGGAGCAACGGGCACACGAGCGCACGGAGGCGGATATCGCGGAGGACCGCAGCACGCGTGCGAGCGCGCTCGAGGCCTGCACGCAGCGCCTGCTACTCCGGATTCAGCGGCGCGTGGACATCGCGGCGGCTGGGCTCGCTGCGGACCGGGGGGACGTGAGCGAGGCACGCCGCTTGCTCTCGAAGTACAACCTCAACTACATGGTGATCGAAGTGCTCCCTGGGGGCTACGATACCGAGAAGGGCAACCCGAAGTGACCACGACCGCAAACGAGGTGTTTCGCATCACCAATTCCAACGGACTCACCGGCCCCGTGTGGCGCGAGGACTACCCCTCCTATCCCGCTGCCATCCGCGCGCTCATGGACGCGATGGGGTGGGATGGGTGCGCGTTCCTGTCGGTCGCGTTCTGCGCTGACAGCGCTACCGAGTCGCGCGGTGAGGTGTACGCCCGCTGCGCGTACCCGACGCAGGAGGCGCTCGACGCCGACCACGAGGGCGCCAGCGCGCCGCGCGTGATCTGGTGGACGCCCAAGCCGGTGACTCCCGATGACATCCTACGCCTCCGTGGCGAAGCCGGGGAAGCCGGGGATCTCGAGCAAGCGGGGCTCTGCGACCTTGCGATGCGCGACGAGCGGGGCCAGTGCGACGAGGATCGCAGCGCCATCTTCTTCGCTCGCGACAAGTGCGAGCGCGTCATCCGCGACAACCGTGCACGGCAGGAGGGGTAGCATGGTCACGACGCAACGCTATCACGCACGGGTCACGCTCCTTCTGGACCTGATGATCGACTCGACCACCCCGCAGGACGCCTGCGACCGAGCCCGCGCGCTCATCTGCGAGCGGCCTGGCATCCGCGCCGAGCACGTGGACGCCATCAACGTCCGCCCCCTGGCGCTCGATGAGCGAGTCCACCAGGAGAACGTCCGCCTCTGGCAGGAGGGGGAGGCCGTCCGGCTGGGCACCGCCGACCAGCGCGCCCGCTGGGATGTGGGCGTCCTGCCCGATAGCGAGCTTGTCGCCCTGGCGCGCGGGCCCCTGTTCGCGGCGTTCGCTGCGATCCCCACCCGCAAGCGCATGGGGCCGATGGCCATCGCACACCCGCGCGGCGCCGACCACATGCCGACGTGTATGTACGTCGACAGTGACCTGCCCGAGTTTTCCCCTGGCAAGGAGATGCGGATCGCAGAGCCGAACACCGGGCAGATCCCGGTGAACTGGTCGACCACGCCCAGTCCAGAGCTCACGGTGGTAGAGTGGCACGCCCTGGCCGCCGTGAACGCAGCTGTCGAGACCACCAACAAGCACCCGTGGCTCGTGGTGGCGCCGGGCGGCGCCACGCTGACCACCCGGCTCCACAAGGGGGAGTGCCAGCGGTGCAAGCGCCAGGCGGCGGAAGCGGCCGCGCTGGTGACGATCGTGTGGGCGGGGCGGACGCTGAGCCGGGAGTACGCGCTGTGAGCCGCACCAAAACTCGGCGTCTAGTCACGCTGGCCGGCTACGGCGACGCCGAATGGGATCGTGATCCGGACGACAGTACCGGACTGACGTTGGAGGTGTCGACCGACTCCGACGATGACCGTACGGCGTGCGTCAAGGCGTGCCGCGCGGTCGGTCTCGACGTCTCGGAATCCCATGACGAGACCGGCCGACGGATTTGGGTGCGTGCCTCGTGACCGGTCTGCGGTTGACAGCCGCCGAACCGGTCACGATCGGCGACTACGCGGCCGATGCGCTCGACGCAGATCTAGACCCGAAGCATCGGCGTTGGTGCCGCATCCGGGTCGCCGCCGCCATCAACGCCCGCACCGAGGTGAAGCCGTGAGCCAAGCCGACATCGATATCTGGGTCGACAACGTCAAGGATACGATCGATGACCGCGACGGCCTGTCGCCCCACGAGCAGATCGCGGCCCTCAACGAATTGATCGAATACATACACGTGACGTCGCTCGCCGATGCGAGAGCGAAGATGCCGAGGCCGCGTCGCAAGGCGCGCAAGCAACAAGGAACCCGCAAATGACCAGCTTTCTCATCATCGCTCTGCTTGCCCTGTCGGCCTGCGCCGAGTTTCCCGCCGAGCCCCCCATCGACCGCGGTACCGCCTGCCACGAGCAGGCCGACGCGTGGTGCGAACAGGTGGGCTTCGCGAGCTCCGCCGGGTGCCGCACATGGTACCTGCACGAGTGCGAACCCAACGGGCCGGACGGCACCATCGACCCGGATGCGCAGGGCGCCTGCCTCCGCGCAATCGAGACCGCCACCACCGAACCACCGGAGTGCAGGCTGACATGGCGACAATAGAGGACGCGCTCGCTGCCATCGCGACCTATGCGGGCGAGGAGCGAGTCAACCGCGAGCGCGCCGCACAGATTCTCGCGGTCGGCCTAGAGATGACACAGGACCCGATCGATCTGACCTTTGCGCTGGTCAGCGCCATCGTGCTTCTGGCATCCCGGCAGGTGAGCGCGGGGCGCGGGTCGAATGAGGCACGGTTCGTCGCCGATGTGCTCTTGGACGCCGCTGGGAACGCGATTCTTGACGCTCGAATCCCGCTCGGGGAGTCTCTCCTGCGTACGGCATGCGCACGTGCCATGGCACCAGACGACGTGATCGAGACACCGTTCGCGCAGCCGTACCCGCATCCCGTGGACGTCCCGCTCGACGCACGCGAGTTAGACCTCCTGGCGCGACTCGACGGTCCGCCGCCGCTCGAAACAGTTACCGTGTCGCGCTCGGTTCACGCGCTCGCCATCCGGGCGGTCCGCGAGATCCAGCGGCACCGGAGGGCGCGCGAGCCAGGAACGTCCAGACTATGCGACTGACCGCCGCGCTACTCCTCATCATGTACGGTGGCCTCATCGCGGCCACCGTCGAGACCGGCTCGCCCTGGTTCATGCTGGGCATCGTGGCGTTCGGGATCTGGGCCATGGGGGACGACCCGTATCGGTCCAGCGACCTCGAGAGCGTCCCCGCGAAGGGCGCAAGGAAGGGAGGTGATGTGCCGCTCGACAAGCCCCCGTGACAGGCGGGGGAGAACAAACAGGCGCCGCTGGCGAAATCCGATCAATCTTGGTTGCTCGACACCCTGCAAGTCGAGACTGTGGCAAGAAACAGGAGATCCGAGATGAGTTGTGACTGGAACATCAAGTGCGTGACCTGCGATGTCGTCCATGGCTTCGATGAAGCCAACAACGAGAAGCAACTCATGCGGGACCTGATCGAGCACCGACATGCCTTCGCCGCATTCCATCCTGTGACGATATCGGGCTGCGAGGTCAAGCTCCTGACCACGTGGTACGGCTCCATCGACACCGAGTGGTTTGTGCAGCACCACGACCACGAGTTGAGGCCGGTCAACGAGTACGGTGTGCTGGATGGCGAGTGCGGGCGTCAGGTACGGTGCCAGGAGTGCAAGACGAGCCACCACTGCGTCCTGCCGCATGGCCACCCGGAGTCGACGCCTCACTCGATGAGACCGCCGGGCGCGTGACTGCCCTCTACAACGAGAACGATCCGTTCGCCGCCAACTGGCTCGAGAACCTCGCACACCATGACCGCATCGCCCAAGGACCCGTCGACCGGCGCTCTATCGCCGAGCTTGCCCCAAGCGACGTTGCCGGGCATGGACAGCGGCACTTCTTTGCCGGGATCGGCGGATGGAGCCTCGCCCTCCGACTCGCTGGCGTCCCTGACGCCGCCGATGTCTGGACCGGCTCCTGCCCCTGCCAGCCGTTCTCGGACGCGGGCAAGGGGGGCGGAGTTCTCGACGCTCGACATCTTTGGCCAGCATGGTTCGCACTCATCCGCGAGTGTCGGCCTCCAATCATCTTTGGAGAGCAGGTTGCGTCAGCGGATGGCCTCGGGTGGCTCGACCTTGTTTTCGCTGACCTGGAACGATGCGGTTACGCCGTCGGGGCGGCGGATCTGTGCGCTGCGGGCGTCGGTGCGCCACACCAGCGACAACGCCTGTTCTTCGTGGCCTTCACCCCTGGCGACCGACGGCTCCAAGGCCTCCACGCACAGCTACCGGAACGGGGACCCGGCGCAGAGATGCCTGAAGCTCACCGGCGCGGCGATTCTGGCGTCGTGGCCGACTCCGGTGGCGCGGGACCACAAGACCGGCGGACACGAGGGGCAACTCTCGACCGTGGTCCCGCTGGCGGCGCGGCCAACCCCGACCGCCAAGGGAGCGGAACTCGGCGTGTCCTTGACGTCGGATTCTGGGCCGATGCCGACTGGATCCTATGCCGATCCGCAGACGACGGACCGCCCGTCGCCCGGCCAGTTGAACCCGGAGCATTCCCGCTGGCTCATGGGGTACCCGGCCGGGTGGGGCTCCTACGCGGATACGGCAACGCGATCGTCACGCAAGTAGCAGCGGAGTTCATACGGGCCTCACTCGAGGCCATCAAGGAGACCTGAGATGCCAGAGTTGCAGAACACAGACGACATGATTACGGAGGTGGCGAAGATAGCTGCGCTGGTCAAGGAGAATGCACGGCTGACGCTTCGGGTCAGAGAGTTGGAGAGCGGAGAGGCGGCTACCACGGAGCCCGACAGCGTTGAGACTCTGAGGGCGTGGGCCAACACGATTCTTGCCCTGTCGCGGTCACGATTCGGCATCCGCAGCGCTTGCGTAGTCATGATCGGCATCCCGCTGCCGGGCCAGTCGCACGACCGATTCGCGGCGGGCGGCATCGGCTCCTGCCTGATGGTCCGCGGCCTCCTGACGACCGGTAACCAGATTGTCGCCAAGCAGATCAACGACGGGGATACGAGCCTCACCGGCGGTGTTCACCCGTAAGCCTTGCCAGTGGCAAGAATAATCAGGCATGATGACGCCCAATGGAGATCCGAGATGCACGATTCATGACCCTGGCGCCGTAGTTCGGCGAACGGGTTTGGCCATGGCGGTAGCCCGCGAGGTGGTCCCCTCACCTCTCCAACCACCGACGCCAAGGCTCGCGGTCATTCACCCATGACCTGTGTGGCCCCGCCGCTTTCTTTTCCCACGTTCGACCAAAGGAGATACCTGATGCGAGACCCCGGAGTTGCTGCGATCGAGGATGACGAGGACATCGACGAGCCTGGCGAGACCTTCTACGAGGACGATCACCCGGAACCGGCCGCCGACGAGAGTGCGAGTATCATCGAGGACGAGCCGGATGACATCGAGGATGACCAGGCCGAGTTACCGCTCGGTACCGGCGTGACCCCGGAGGCGGCCGGCCGGGCGATTGCGGCCTCGCTGACGGGCGGCAAGCGCAAGGGCGCCCGGGGTCCCAAGGTACGTGGTTCCAAGACGCCCGAGGCGGAGGCCGCTCCACCTGCAGGACCGGAGGCAGGCGTCGAGTCGGGGCCGCCACCGACCGGGTTGTCCGAGGTCGTCCGTTGGGTGCTGCTTGGTGACCTGGTCACCGAGTTCGCGCACTGGACGAACCCCCGGACCGTGACCGGCCTCGACTCCGAGAGCATCACCGACCTCGCCGCCAGCATCCAGCGCCACACCACGACGTCGCTCGAGACCGGGGATGTCTACGCGGGTATCCAGGACCCGCTGCGCGTGGTGCAGATCGCGGTCAACGGTAGCGTGGTCAACCTCGTCATCCATGGCCAGCGCCGCTACAACGCGGCCTGCCAGGTGTTCCCGCAGATGAACTGCCTGGTGCGGGTGCTCGACCTCGAGCCCGAGCCGGTCCGCTGGACCAAGGACGTCGCGACCAAGTACCTCGCGGTCGCGCTCGAGGAGGTCGGCAACCGCGCCGGGCTGTCGAGTTACGAGATCTCGGAAGGAGCTGCGCGGCTCCGCGCCGGCAAGGACCCGGACACCGGCAAGGAGTTCACGCTGGGCGCGATCGCCGGCGCGGTCGGCCGGTCCGAGTCCTGGGTCAGCAAGATGCTCAAGGCCCGCGAGCTCGCCACGCCCAAGCTGCTGCGGTCCTGGCAGGTCGGCGAGTTGACCGACGAGCAGTTCAAGGATCTCGCCCAGCAGCGCGACCCGGAGCGCCAGAAGGAGGCGGCCGCGGCGGTCGTTGAGGCGCGCAAGCAGGGCGACAAGAGCACCGGCCGAACGGTCGCCAAGGAGCAGAAGGAGATCGCCCGCGCCGAGGCCAAGCCCGCCAAGGTCACGGCCAAGGATGAGGCCAAGGCGGTCAGGGAGTCGGCCCTAGAATCCGCCAAGGCCGCGAATCACCCGACTGTCCCCACGAAGTACAGCGACGTGCCAGTGCGCGGACAGTCAGACGCCCCCGCGCGTAAAAAGCCGTCACCCGCGGTGGTGGAAGACCTGCTGTCGACCGCCGGTAATCACCCGGCCACCCACGACTACGTCAAGGGCATCCTCGATGGCGTCCGGTGGATGACCGGGGCGCTCGATGCGGGGAAGTTCGCCAAGGCCTGGCACGCCTACCTCGAGCACGTGGCCAAGCAGAAGGCCAAGGGGAAGCGGAAGTAACCGTGGGGACCGTGGTGGTCTTCCTCGCGATCTGCGCCCCGCTCGTGTACCTCGCGTGGAAGCTCGCCTACCACCTCGGGTACCGTAAGGGCGAGTTCGACCGTGCCCTGTTCGACCGCTCGGAGGTCGTGCGGGCGTCGATGGCACAGCACCGAGCGGAGGCGCTGACCGGGGTGTGGGAGCGGCGTGCCCGCGTGCTGCTGCAGGTAGGGGACCGGAGCGAGCCATGACGCCACGATGGAAACGTGTGCTCGCGTGGCTCATGTACGGCGAGATGCCGAACGCGTGGCTGTGGTACCTGGCGTTCGCCCTCGCCGGCACGCTGTGGTTGCCAGTGGGATGGGCGCGGACCGTGGCGGCAACAACCGGACTTCTCATCGCCGTCTACCACGCGCGGCACTCGGTGCTGCACAAGAGTGGCCCGGAACTCTGAAAGCCGGGACAGTCTGCGTCCGTGTCCTTGATTCAGATCCCGGGATCGGCGATGCTGGGCATCATGGGCGCCATCAAAGACCTCTGGCAGAGCGAGCGCGGCATCGTCGTCATCTGCCTCATCATCGCCAGCACCGTGCTGTGCGTTCAGTCGGCCATCACCACCACGCAGTGGCTCGACTACACCAAGTGGCTGTTCCTGACCTACGCCGCCGCCAAGACGGTGACCGGCGCGGTCGCGATGGCCACCAACCAGCCGAAGCCCGATTCGGCTCCAAACCCAGCCTCCACCAAGACGGTTTGAACCACCCCGGACCCCTCATGTACGACCGCAACCGCCCTGCGCCGCTCGCATCCATCGTCGTCTCGGTGATCTGCCTAGCCCTGTTCATCATCATGCTGATGTCGGGCTGCGAGCGCGGGCAGCGCGCCGACACCCTCCACACGAGCCTCATCGCGGTCAACGCCGCCCGCGACGGCTTCACCGCCTGGGACCACGCCCACCAGCAGTCGCTCGTCGATGGCGCGGTCTCGCGCGAGACCGGCGCCGCCGCGCTCGCCTCGTACCGCGACCAGCGTCGGGCCTGGCTCGACGGCTTCGAGGTCGCCTACCGCGCGCTCGCCGTGGCCGCTACCCAGTCCGACGACCTGAGCCTCCAGGCCGCGCTCACTGCGGCCGGTAACCTCGTCACCGCGGTTACCGCGCTCATCAAGGAGATGTGATCCATGGCCACGAACAAGGTAGCAGCGAACAGCGCGACCCAGGCCAAGCGCACGCTGGCGATGGTTTCCACTGGCATCACGGCGCTCGAGGCGATCGCCCGGGTCGGGCGCGGCGCGTTCGCGGGCGGCAGGACCGCGCAGGACGTGCTCGATATCGTCGGCGGGATCGTGGCGGCGGCCGAGACCGTGCTAGAGGGGCTGTCCGGCGCGGTCACCCAGCAGGTGGTCGAGCAGGCGCTCACCGAGCTCGGGCAGACGATCGCCGCCAACGACGCCGCCGCCGATACCGAACTCGACAGGAAGTTCCCGACCGGATAGCGGTGGCTCGGCGCCTTGAAGCCGAGACAGTTGTCACAATCGCCCGGTCGGCCCGAGGCCCTAGAATAAATCGGGACAGACGAATATCGTCAGCACGAGATGCCACGAGCCAAGCGATGCACGTTCAGGGAACGGGGCCGACGATGCCCCAGGGATGGCCACGGCGAGCCAGCGCTCTGCAATGCATGCCGCGTGGTCGTGCTCGCGGCTTCGGTGCCCAAGTCGCCAACGCAGACGATCATCGACGCGCTGGCCAACCTCATGGTCGGCCGGCCAGTTGACGCCGATGGCGCGCTGGGCGCGCTGCAGCAGATCATGGGACAGCGGGGCGGCGCCGGGATCCAGGACGTGTTCAGGCAGTTCGCAGATGTCGGGCGGGTCCCGGCTCAGGCGCCGCTACCCCGCCGGCCACCGCCTGGCCCTGACCCGCGGGTGGCGGAGCGCGCCGCCGAGATTGCAGCCGCACGCCGGGTGCTCGGGTTCACCAAGGGCGAGGTGCTCCTGGAGCAGCAGATCAGGGACCGGCGCCGCGAGCTCGCCAAGAAACTCCACCCGGACCGCGCCGGCGGGGACGCGCGCAAGGCTGCGGCGCTGACCGCGAAGATGGCGGCCGTGAACAGCGCGGCAGATATCCTGCTCGCGCCGGCGCCGTAACCTACTTGTCCGCGGGGACGCTGGCGATGAGCTTGAAGGTCTTCGCGGCCGAGGTCACCACGGTCAGGTCGAGAATCCCGGTGACCGTGTCGCCGGCGGTATCGACGCCGGTGACGCTGATCTGAGCGGTCCCCAGGACTCCGGTGGTCTCGACGTCGGCATTCGAGCCGTCCGCGCTCGCGCTGACGGTCACGATGGTCTCGTCGGACGACGCCCACGCCGGCGGGGTCGGGAACAGGTTGGTGAACGGGACCGCGTTGCCGGCGCCGTCGTCGACTTCGACGATGATGGCCACGTGCTGGATGTCGGTGAGAATCAGTGCCATGGGAGGAGTTCCTTGCGAGAGGTGACGGGTTGCGACGGGGCCGATCCCGAACCCGAACCGCTTGCGCCCCAGAAGGGACGAAACGTTCCGGTCGATCCGCTCGAGAATCGTGCGCTTGGTCTCGGCCATCGACGAGCACACTAACGCACCCGTCATCTCGATGGCAATCGCCCGTAGGTTACGTTACGCTTGCCTGCCGGTGCAGTTCCGCAACGGCGCGGCGCCAGGGATGTCAGATGTGTGCCCGGGCGCCGTACCTAAGTGGCGGCTCAGAAGCCCTGAATTCTGGGACCAGGAGCACCGTGGACCCCATCAAGCGAGCAGCGCTGCAATGGTACATAGCCGAGCACGGGCACTCGCCTGAAATTCCGGGCGGGGCCATCCCGAAGGGAATGACGCTGGGCGACATCTACGCGATTGCGGTGCCACGCGTGCGAGCGGTGTACAGCGGCGAGGCCCGCTGGTCGGAGGCGAGCCCCGGCGACAGGGCGTGTGGCGGGGCCGGCCGCGCAACGTCGCATCCTATAACGCCTCGGCAGGGTACCAGGAGCGCATCGCCATCAACATGTACGACACGGCAGTCATCGACCTGGACAAGGCATGGCCGGGCGGCGTGTTCGATCTGTTCGGCTGCGCGAACATCGGCAACTACTTCATGACGAACTTCGTGCTCGGCATCCCGATCGGTCAGGTGATCCCACGTCGGCAGTGCTTCTGGGTCCGTATCGGCATGCAGCACCTCGCAGCACCTCTTCGACGGTGAGGTCGCGCGAGAACTCCGCGTACAACTGCTCGACCTCGAAGTCGACATCGCTGCACAACTGGCGACCGACCTGTTGTCGTGGTCCACCTCGAAGGCATCCAGCATCGTAGAGTCGGATAAGGGTTGCTCGGCACCACCAAATCCGAGACCATTTGAGCGATGAAGAAACTCACGATTCGACGCGAGACCCTTCGTATCCTTGCCACTGGCCTCGAGCGTGTGCACGGCGGCATCCCGGTGACCGGCTGGCCCACGGCGACTGGATGCAACTCGGCGATCGTGATCGTGTGTCCGCCCCGCGCATCCTCGCCAGAGGCAGGGTGCGCGAGCGCCCAGAGTTGTCCCGACGCCACGTTCACCTGCGGGCCCTGATTACCGGTTGCTCGGGACCTCGTAATCCGAGACCATGGCGGCGTGGATGCCAACTTCGACGCCGACGTAGCGCGCGCGAGCGCCATCTACGATCAGTTGGGTACGTGGATCGACCGCTACCGCGGCGGCATCCCAGCCGGGTTCTTGGCCTCCGCCATCCTCCACGAGAGCGGCGGCAACTTCGCCGCGCCGGGGGACCCCGCCCTCGGGGAGGCGGGCTACCTCCAGGTCGCGGCGTACGTCCCACCTCTCTTCGGTTACCCGGCGGAGGCACGCCTCGACCCCGAGAGCAACATCGCGATCGGCTCCCTCGAGTACGCGCTCGAGGCCATCCTGTGGTCGCTCGCCTTCCCCCAGGTCCAGTTAGGCACCGCCGACTCATGGAAGCTCGCGCGCCTCGCGTTCGCGGTCGGACGCGCCGGCTCTCACCAACTCGCCTCGCTCGCCCAACTCAACGGTGGCCTCGTCGATGGTGACGTGTTCGGCAGTATCTCTCGCTACGTCGCCGCCAACGGCGCCATCCCCCTGGGGTCGCAGACCGCCGCCAAGGTCGCCGCGCGCGTGCTCGACATCGACCGGCAGTGGGCCATCGGCCAGGCGGTCGCCGGCGGCCTGTCGGGGCCGCCTACCAGGATCCCTGATCCACCCGCCGGCCCCTACACGCTACCCCCTGACGTTGCCCCCTTCTTTGTGGATGCAATCCCGGTTACCATCCTCCTGGTCGGCGGGGCGTTGTTACTCTGGTACCTGATCACACGCCGCTGACCACCCGAAGGAGCCCATGTGAATAGCCGCGGAAGCACACGACAGACGGGGTTCTCGGGCCAGCGCGTGGGCGCCAACAAGATCGCCCCGGTCTCGATGAATCGGTCGGTCGCCCAGTCGCCGCAACCCGCTGACGTCATCGGCCACGGCCAGCACCGGACCCAGATCAGCACGTACTTCACCAAGGCGCCGACCGTCGGCCAGTCGCCCGAGATCCTCTACAACGGCGATCGGATGTGGGCGCGGCTCACCCTGACGCTCGAGACCGCCGGGCCCGTCGCGGTCGGCCAGTCGTCATCGATCACCCCCGTGCTGTCCGGCAAGGGGCAGTTGCTCGAGACCGGCGTGCCCACGCAGTTCGACATCGCCAAGGGGACCACGCTCTACATCGCCGCCACCGGCATCAACCGGGTCAAGGTGGTGGTGGCCGCCATCCCCTGGCTCGAGACCATCACCGGGCTCGTGGGTAGTGTCCTGGCCGCGCTGCGCGGGCAACCGGTCGGCACCCCGGCGACGCCGCCCGGCCAGGCGCGCTAACATGTCCTTGCCAGTGGCAACCTAGGAGCACCGGATGTCATACCCTCAGCCAGACTCCAACAGCGCGGTCATCCAGGGCCAGGATTTCTTCCGCCTAAACACCAAGCTGTCCTCCCCCGGCGACATCTACGAATCCGAGCAGTCGAGCCATGTGGCGTGCCTGGGGCCCGAGAGCGACCTCGCCAACGTCGTGGTCCAATATTACGACGACCAGGTGCCGACGTTTTTGCAACAGGCGACGATCTCGCAGCGTCGGCCGTTCGCCGGGCGGATGAACGCCCGCAATGACACCAGGTACTCGCCCACCGGCGTGACCGGCTGTGTGAAGGGGCGGGTGATGTTCTGGCCGGCGGACCTCTACGATCCGAACTTCAAGCCGTCGACCTTCAACGCGGGCGTCGGCGACCAGATGGAGTTCATCGTCCCGCAACTCGACGTGATCCAATACTTCCAGCAGATCGACACGGTCCCGGACCGGATCGACCGGCAGTACCTGTTCCAGAACTACCGCGCCACCGGCACAAACTTCATCGTGGTGCCGTTCTATGGGCGCAAGCTCGCGTACGCGCAGTTCACCAACCGGACGCCGGCGAGCTCGGCGAACTTCGGGATCATCGGCGTCAACTACGCGATCACTGACGACGCCACGGCATCGCCGCCGCCGTACCACCAGGAGACGACCCTCCAGGCGGTCACGGGGGTGGCCACGAACGCCTCGATCACCAAGATCGTCTCGGCGACCGCCAACGGCGAGTTCGACGCGCTAGTGTTCTCGGTGCAGACGAGCGGGCCGGCGATCTTGCACATCACCACGTCGGACAACGACTAGGAAGGCCGCCGATGACAGTTGCCCCTACATTGCAGCGGGCTGCGGGCCTCGCCTTCGACAACCTCCAGGTGAGGTGGCTTGCCGGCCAGTTGCCGGTGCGCACCAGCCAGTTCTCGCAGAACTGCTTGCTGCTGTTCGACGAGGGCGATCCGAACACGCATCCGGTGCTCAACTGGATGACCATCATCTCGGCATTCGGGCAGCGGATGTCGGTGCCGACGCCGCTGACGGAGCTCACGATCACCGCACAGTATGTGTACCGGGCCTGTTGGATGACAAACCAGTTGCAGGTGCAGGGACTCATCACGTTGGTGCAGGCGAACGCCGTGCTGTCGAACTACAACTTGTTCCTCGGCTGACGGCCGCTCGGTGCCATCGAACCGAGACGAGGATGAGCACCGTACTATGGTCGCTCGGGCACCCTATAAACCGAGACCGCGGTCACCCCGTCAAGTGCGTGGCCAAAAGGCTCACTGGTCTAGATCAACAAGGAGAAACTGATGAACAAGAAGAACAAGCGTCGCCTCGCCCTCAAGTCCGACACCGTCCGCATGCTGAATCGCGGTGACCTCCAGAATATCGTTGGCGGCCTCATCCCGACGGGAAGTCCGACGGGTTTTGTCAAACCAACGTTCGTACGTGTGGAGGTGGTGCGTGTGCCTCAGTGGGGTGCTCGGCAGGCTGCCCGCAGGCGACGGCGACCTGCCCGTAGGAGCGTTGCATGGTTGCTCGGTGCCATCGAACCGAGACGCGAGGGCGAGGAAATCTCCGACTACCGAGCGCCGAGCACGCGGCCGGCGCCGACTAGGTTCTTGAGGATCTCGCAGAAGTGGTCGTTGAACAGCGCCTGCGGGTGACGCCTTGACCTGACCAGCCGCACGAGCTCGTCAGCGCTCATCCGGGTGACCCAGGCGAGCGCCAGGCAGGCCACGAGGGCGGAGCGGTTCATGCCAGCTGCGCAGGTCACGAGCGCGCGATCACCGCTCGAGATGGCCTCAGCCACCGCCCGCGACGCCCGCAGCGCCGTGGCGAGTTCAGCGTTGCTCAGATGGCCATCCGGGATTGGGCTTCGAACAACTCGACCCTGGAAGGCGAGGTGCTCGGGCTGGAGTTCCTGAGCGCACAGCACCAGCATGTCGAACTGGGGCAACGCGCGGTCGAAGGGCGGGCGGCCGCCGACCCAGAGCCTGGGCGCGATGTTCGATGCGTCGAGGCTCTGTACGCTGCTACCGGCCATCTTGCGACGCCGGTTCTCCGCGGAGATCCACCCGCCGCGCTGCGCGGCCGGCGCCCGCTCGTGCTTGCGGCAGAACAGGCTCCCGGGTTGCCGCTGGCCGGGGCAGGGCAGGCGACTGCCTGGCCCATGGGGGGCGATGCACTCGTCCCTCATGCGGCGGCAAGCGGTCGCTCCACGCCGGCGCACCAGGTCAGCGGCGCGAACGTCTTGGGGCCGATGATGCCGTCCTCGACGAGGCCGTTCTGGCGCTGGAATGTCCGCAACGCTGCGGCCATGACCGGGCCGTAGACGCCGTTGCCGGCGAGCCCCAACCGCTGCTGGACCCACCGTACCCGCGCGCCGTTCTCGCCCTGCGTCATGACGTTGAAGCGCGACAGGTCCACCGTGTTGGAGAACCCCGGCACCGGGAACGCGTCGCCCTGGTACTGGTGCATCCACCAGTTGCCCGGGCCCCACGGCGACGGCACCGGCGGCGCCCAGCGGCCGCTCGCGAACGGCTGGGGCGACAACTGCGGCGGCGAGTGGACCGCCCACGGCCACGGCTTGGCCACCCACTGGGGGGAGTCGACCATCTCGCCGGCGGGCGCGTTGTTGAGCAGTTCGGCCCAGACCCGGGCGGAGTCGTAGATGATGGGCGACACACCGTAGACGCGGCGGACCTCGAGCCACGCCCGGTGGGTGTACTCGAGCTCGCGCATGGCCGGGAAGCCCGAGTCCTCGATGTCGAGGATGGGCGCAAGGTCGTTGTTGCGGAGCGCGCCGACGTTATCGGCGAACACGTGGACCTGGTCCTCCGGCGAGATGTCGGCGCGCATGCGCAGGAACAGGTAGGCGCCACACGTGAGGCCGGCGTCCTTGGCGGCCACCCAGTCGCGCAGCGCGGTCGGGTCGGGGCTGGTACCCCAGGCGCCGCGGAAGATCGCAAACCCCGCCATCGAGCCGGCGGCGGCGCAGGCGACCTTGAACCGCACGAAGCTCGGCGCCGCGTTGGTGTCGACCTCCGCGTAGTCGACGCCGACGATCACGGCGGGTTCCCGAACGGGAGGTTGCCCGCCTTGCGGAGCTCCGCCATTCGCTTGATGGCCATGCCCACCATGTCGAGGTACGCCGCGCCCATCCGCTCGGGCACGAAACTCGTCCGCTCGCTGGTGCCGGCGTTGTCCCACTGGCGGAAGATGCCGAACGTGAGCTCGCCGGACTTGCGGCGCTGGCTGATGACCGCGGTCAGGCCATCGCTGTTGCGCAACGTGTCGATATCTTGAAAGCCCTGGCGCGAGCGCGGCGCCGGCGGCGAAATCGCGGATCTCTCGTTGGTGACCATGATGCGTAGGGTACGCAATCCGGACGCCTAGATCCACTACGGTCGGTAGGTCACCCAACGCGCTCCCCCTACGGGTAGTGGACGACGGAAAGAGGCGCGCGCCATCACCTCGGGATGGTAGAACGTCCACGGTCATGTCCGCCCGCTGGAAGCTCTGGACGTACCTTTGGAAACGCCACTGGCAATCGGCGTGGCGTTCCCGCTTTCTGGGTGTCCGTCAGCACCACCGGAGCATGCTGCTTTGGATGTTGCGACACCCGTTACGGGCGAGCAATCCCAAATGGTAGCGACGCGCTGCGACTGCAACTACGCGCGGTCCTGCGCCCTACTCGAGTAGCCCGCTGACGAGCCCGGCACCGATCGTGTCGAGTTCATCCTGGTTCACCTGGTCGACGTAGCGCGCCGCGGTCGCCATCGACTCCCACCCCATATACTTCTGCAGCTTGATGATGGCGTTCGGGTCGCCCTTCAGCTTGTTCAGATAGTTCGTCGCGAACGTGTGCCGGAACCGGTGGGGGTTCATGTCGGGGATACCCACCCGCTTGGCGGCGCGCTTGGCGGCCCGGCACACCCGCTTGCTGAGCACGCGGTGGTTCGTCGACGAACTGATCAGATCCCGCACACGGTCCCACTTTGGCATCGCCGCTAACGCCTCGAGTTGCGGCCGGATGGGCGCCGCGAGCACCTCGATGCGCTTCCTGCCCTTCACCTCGTACACGAGCCTGCCAGTGGCAAGCGCGCGCTCGACCTCGACCTTGCGCAGGCGCAGGACGTCGCCGGACCGGAAGCCTCGGATCGCCAGGATGAGGAGCACCTGGCGCATGGCCTCGCAGTTCATGGGGCAGCTCTGGAGATCCTTCACCACCTTGCGCCAGTTCTCGGCGTCGAGCGGGAGTTTCACACGGACGCGGCGCGCCGGCGGCAAGCGGATGTCGCTGAGGCGCTTGGCGAGCGCTGCGTCCTCGGTGTACAGCGCCCAGGCCCTCAGTGCCGCCACGTTGGCGCGGAGCGTGTTGGGGGCGAGTCTGCCGGCGATCAGGCGGTTGGTGAGTCCCTTGGGGTCCGCCGCGCACTTGGTGATGTTGATGGCGTAGAGCTCGGCAGTGCCGGGGGAGCGGCCGCGCTGCAGGAACCAATCCTGGAACAGGCGAAGGTTCTTGGCGGTGATATCCATTGCAGGGGATAGGATACCACCATGCAGACCCTCTACAGGCGGAACCCCGATCAGGGGGATGTTCACGTCGCCGACCTCATCCACGATGCGGGCCACAGCGTGGCCACCGGACCCGGCCGCTCGGTCGCGCTCCTGGCCGACGTGTACGAGCAGATCGGTCGCGATGGCAAGACGGGTGGCCTCTCGTTCGACGAGTTCAAATGCGAGGTGATCCGTTTGCACGCGTTGGGACTGCTCAAGCTGGCGCCTGCCGCGGCGGCCCGCGCTCAGGCACGCACGGGCAGGACCGCCGAGTCCGCGCTCACGATCGGCGGCACCACGTACCACCTGCTCGAGGTGCCGCGTGCGGGCCGCGCCCGCCGCTCGGGCACGGCGCCGGCGTCCGCCCCCGTGCTCAGCATCGACGAGTTCGCACGGCGGGTGCTGGCCATCGTGGAGGCGGTGCCGCTCGACCAGCGATTCGGTGACCGCAAGGTGTTCATCGGTGACGTGTGGTCGGTCGCACGCCAGGACCCTGCGTTCCGGGGCATGGATGAGCGCCAGTTCAAGGAGACGCTCGTGGCGGCGCACCAGCAGGCACAACTGGTGCTCGCGCGTGCGGATCTCGTGGCGGCGATGGACCCGGAACGGGTCGCCGCGGCGGAGACCATCGGGAATGGCGCCGAATTCCACTTCGTTAAGTTGGAGCCACCGATCCCCGCCCGCCGGAACCCTGCGCGGTCGCCGCGATCGGCGCGATCAGCACGGGGCCCGCGGTTCGTACGCAACCCGCCCGACTGGGTCACCGAGATCATCGCGCACTCGTATGAGACGCTCGAAGATACGGTGCCGGCGATCTGGCTCCCGCGGCTGGGCGAGATGGTGGCGGTCGCCGATGGCGGCGTCGAAGCGTCCGTCGACGAGTACGGCTGTGGCGCCTACGGCTGCGTGTTCCCAACGCTAGACCCGGCGGTGGTGATGAAGGTGACGTCCGATAGTACCGAGGCAGAGTTCGCCGCACGTCTCTCATCCACGCTGTCGCGTCCGGTCTGCGTCAAATACCACACCGTGATCGACACCAACGAGGTGTACAAGCGTGGCCACGTCTACCTGCTGTGGCGCGACAGCGCAGAACATGTGGGCAAGATCGAACAATACCTCGATGACAAGTGGGGGTCGCCGTGCGCCGACTACGCGGCTGACCTCATCGACACGCAGTGGAAGGCCGCGCAACTCTTGTTCAGGGCGGTGATGCGCGGGGACTCTCCGACGACACTAAAGCCACTAATTGATGGGTGGCTTGAACAGTGCGACATCCTTGCAACACAGGCCGACGTCCCCGAGTTGAACCAGCTGGGCGAGATGGGCGCCGTGTTCGTGGCGCAGCGTATCTTCTTTGGCGACGTCCACAATGGAAACATTGGCATGGTCAAGCGTCCCGACGGCAGTGAGGCGTGGGTCATTACGGATCCCGGCCATGTCGCGGTGATCGATATCTAGTGCTCGAGTCGCGACGCATCCACCGTCGGTAGTAGGCCTGTTCGCATGCACAGTGTGCGGGGACATTCTCCTCACCGTGGCACCAGCGCACAAACGCTTTGTGGTCGTACCAAACGCGCGTACCGTGGCCGGCAATGATGCGCCTTCCGCGGCTTGCACAGTACCTAGCAACGAGGTGGCGGGAGTGGCGGTATTGGGGGCCTGACCTCGAGATCGAAGAGTTGGTCACGCACGGGCCGATCAGGGGAGGACGGAGGTGACTCGCAACGTGAAGTGCGCCTGCGCCGTCTGCGAGGCGACCGGGCCGAACTCCGTCAACGCTAGGATCGCCCGCAACGGCGGCGCCCGGCACGTCGCGATGGCGGAGCAGCGGTGACCGCCTTCACCCGGCTGGGCTCGTCGATCTGGGACTGGGAACACTGGACCGAGCTTGGCGCCCAGGCTCGCATCCTGTGGCTCGCGCTCTACACCTCGGCTGAGGCCAAGCGCCACGTCCCTGGCCTGTGGCAAGGCGGCATCCCGGCGATGGCAGACGCTGCCCGGATGGCGCCCGACGACGTGATCATAGCGCTCGACCAGCTCCTCGAGCGCGAGCTCGTCGAGTACGACGCCAAGTTCCGGGTGCTGCGCCTGTGCGAACTTCCGGACACCGGCGAGTACCCCAACAACGGCAAGGTCATCTTGGGCTGGTGGACCAAGTTCCACACGGTGCCGGCGTGCGCGGTACGGGATGCCCACGTGCGGACGATCTGGTGGCTACTCGACACCGGGAGCAAGCGCGTGCGTAGGACAGGGCAGGAGGTGACGCCGCATCACCAGTCGGCATGGGCGGAGACCTTCGGGACGATCGTAGTCCCACCCTCACGTAGACGTGGGGTTCGCAGACTGGCTGACTCCGACACCGCGACTACCGTTCAGCCGTCTCTGTTCCCATCCCCCTATTCCCAAGCTTCTGCCTCTGCTCCTTCCGTGCCAGCAGGGATCTACACGACTGCGTCAGGTGAAGCGAGTTATCCACAGAATCCACAGCCTCCTGTGGATAACTCTGACTCTGGGCGTCAAATGAATAAAATCAGGGGTCCGGAAACGGTATACGAAACGGTATCCGATACCGTATCGTATACCAACAGGATCCCGGATCCCGGATCCCGGATCCCGGATCTATCTTCTCTTTCCGGAACGAGGGGGATGGGGGGAGGGCACGAAACTGGCATGCGTCCGGCGCTGTCGCTGGTGCCCCCGTTCTCGGCTTCTGACGCCTTCCGCGAGCTCGCTCAGGGGACATGGGACGAATCGCTCGATAAGGGCTACCAGGATGCCCTAGGCGCGCTGATCGCCGTTTGGGCCGCGGGTTCGGTCACCCTGGCCGACTTCGCGCTCCTGGCGGAGTACAACCGGCATATCGGGCGCCGCTGGAATGCCAGATTGCTGGTGGGGTGCGACATCCACGCAGAGATCGGCACAGCCCGGCGCTCGCTTGACTGGCGCGATGTCCGCGTGGCCAACTTGCGTGAGCCGTAGCCGCTGCCTGATGCGTTCGGTGAATCAGGACTCACCTCCCGGGTTAGGATCGAGATGCCCAAGTTCAGAAGCAAGGAAGTCGTCGACGCCATCCAGTGGACCGGCGATGTCGCAGTGGTGCTGGCGTTCTACGCGGAGGCCAAAGGCGAGTATCCGAAGGGCGTGAAGATCGCCCACAGCGACGGGCGGCCGCTGATTCTATCGGTGTTCGGATACGAGCACGAAGCGCGAGCCGCCGGGATACTGGTCCGTGAGGAGATTGCCCGGAAGGGGGACTGGGTCGTGCGCAAGGTGGGCGAGCCTGGCCTCAACCTCCTCGTGTACGGCAACGCGGTGTTCTCGGCGACGTACGGGCTGGTCGTCCGATGATCGATCCGATCGCAACGCTGCTAGCACTGGTCTCGATCGTCGTCATGCTGGCGAGCTTCGTGGTCGCGCCGCAGCGCGCCTGCTGCCCGCCAGGATGGCACCACAACGGCATCCGGCCGACGGGGCAGTTCGCGTGCACCCGCGCACCGGTCGGTGATCCGGACTGGGATGGCACATGGCAACGCCCGGAGCGGTCCCACGTGCCCGCCGGCGAGATCCGCGGGCGCCTTCGCTGCGCCAATCGCACCCACCCGCTCGTACGCGATGAGCGCTGCGTCGGGTGCCAGCGGTAGGCATGGCGCCGGTCTGCGCAGCGTGCCTCCAGCCGATCACCGAGCCGGACAAGTTCGTAATCGCCCGAACCGAGGTGCTCCACCGCGAGTGCGCGCTGCAGGGTAGGACGACCGAGGTGCAGCGCCTGTGCGCACGGCTTGTTGCACAGGACGCAGCGGCGGCCGAGGCGTCGCGTAGTGTCAACAGGATCACGGCCGCGTACGCCAAGACCAAGGCCTTGTACGAGCGACGGCACGAGGGCGCACTCGCCCGATGCCAGCAGGAGATCGACCAGCGCGTTGCCGCCGAGCGCGCACGCGACGCCGCACAGGCCCAGGTCGCTGACCTAACCAAGCGGCTCGCCACGCAGACGCAGGACCAAGCGCCGACCTCGTCAAACTCGTCCACTCCGGAACGGGACGGAACCGAGGTCCGGTTCTCCTTGCTCGAACTCGACTAGTTGTAGTACAAACGTAGACGCGTCGACCAATGAAGGTCACACAGAGAGATCCGAGATGCCCTCTACAACACGCCTTGAGTTGGCCGCCGCCAAGGAGACAATCGATCGCCTGCGTCGTCAGCTTCACGACGCTCAACAAGATAGTCTCCCGCTCCGGGCCAAGGTTCAGGGGATGACCTCGGATATCGAGGGCTTCCAGCGCGCACTCGAGTCGCTGCGAAATGAGCGGGACGCCTACCGAGACCACCTCCGGGCGCTCGTCCCACTGCTGAACGGACTCCTTGCCAGCGGAAAGATCTGAGCCGTGGGCGCGGACAACTGGTGCACGCCGCCCGAGGTCGCCGACCCCCTCGAGCAACTCTTCAATGGGCCGGTCGACGTCGACCCGTGTTCGAGCCCGCGGTCGATCATCAAGGCGCGACGCGCGTACCTGGCGGGCGGACTCCTTTTGCCGTGGTGCATCGACGGCAGGCCGGGAACGGTCTACAAAAACGACCCGTACTCCAAGGCGACCGCCTGGATGACCAAGACGCTCGCTGAGATCGCGTATGGCAACGTGACCGAGATCGTGAGCATGTCGATGATGGCGACCTCCACGCAGTGGTGGGCGGACATGTGCAACGTGCCCAAGCGCAACCCACGCATCTTGGCGCTCAAGCGGCTGGAGTTTCTGGACCCGCACGCGTCGACGGCCGGAATGACGCGGAGCTCATGCCGGTTCGAGCCGGCGCTGGTCTACATCGGCCGACGCCACGCTGCGTTCACGCAGACGTTTGCCCACCTGACCCGGTGGGCGACATGGGGGCGTAGCTGATGCGCGAGACGATCAAGCATACGCTGTTGGCGATCGATGACGCGCTCGCCGTAGTCGATCCGGGCGCCGCAGCGCGGCAGGCTGGCGACGTGGCCCAGTACTTCCGATCTTTGGGATTCACGGTGACCTGGGATTTCCGACAGTCGGACAACCGCCACTGGTACGAAATCTACGCTGGCGACGAACTCCTGATTCAGATCGATTTTGGCGCGTCGCTCGCCGACCTCATGACCGACCTACTCGGGGATGGTCCAGTTCTGCCGCTACCCGCAGGAGGTCAGCCGTCGAGACACACGAGCACTTGGGAGGTACGGTCTGAAGGTGACGGACTCCAGCGCGTCGTGGCGGCCATGCGCAGGGGTGTGCCGTGACGGTCGCCGATCTCAAGGTCACCATGCTCGCCGCCCTGGAGGGTGCGAACCGCGGGCACGGTGACGAGCCGGAGATGCGCGGCCTGCGACAGGCCATCGAGGCGCTTCCGGATCGCGCCGCCATGCATCGCCTGCCCGCGGAGGTGCGGCAGTTCATGGAGCAGCAACTCTCGGCGTGTAGCGACTGGGTGGCGCCGTCATGAGCGCCATCATAGATCTGGCGGTGCAGTTGCTGCGCGCCAGGCGGGATGTCGACGAGGCCAGGGCGGCACTCGCCGAGCGGCAGTCCGTGCTCGACGCGGTGCAGGCAAGGATGGACGAAGCACGCGCGCTTGCGCCGACGATTGGGCTGTTCCCGCGGCCGGTGGAACTCTTGATCAAGATCGAACGGAGACCAGCACGATGAGGCCAGCGCATGGGTGATACATCAATCGAGTGGACGCAGCGTCCAGGGACGCGCGGTCGGTCCTGGAACCCGACGCAGGGATGCCAGATCATCAGCGAGGGGTGCCGCAACTGCTACGCCATGAAGATGGCCCGGCGGTTCGCGGGGCCCGGTGGCTGGGCTGAGGGCCTCGTCAACACCAAGACCGGGAAGTGGACCGGCGAGACCAAGTTCGCCGAGCACAAGCTCGCGGAGCCGCTGTCTTGGCGCGAGCCATCCACGGTGTTCGTGGACTCGATGTCAGATCTGTACTACGGGCGGACGAACGAGCAGATCGCCGCGGTCTATGGGGTCATGGCGGCGTGCCCGCAGCACACGTTCATCATCCTGACCAAGCGGCCGCGTGAGGCGCTTGAGTGGAATCGGTGGACGTCCGGAGTGAGCCGCAGCCAAACCACATACGACTGCACATGGTTTAACCACCTCGCATCGAAACACGGTGCGGATGGCGAGTCATGGCTGCGCCACTGCCGTGATACCGAGGATCTTCATGCGCCGTGGCCGCTCCCCAATGTGTGGTTGGGCGTGAGCGTGGAGAATCAGGCGGCCGCCGACGAGCGCATTCCGTTACTGCTCGAGACGCGGTCCGCGCTGCGGTTTCTTAGCTGCGAGCCGTTGCTCGGCGCGGTGGAGTTGACTCGACGCGGCGCGAACTGGTTACGGGTCTCGATGAGGGACGAGCAACTGCCCGAGTACGATGTCAACGCCATTGCCTGGGTGATCGTCGGATGCGAGTCCGGGCCGGGGATGCGCCCGTGCGCGACCAGTTGGATCCACTCGCTGCGTGACCAGTGCGCGGCGGAACACGTCCCCTTCTTCCTGAAACAGGCACACCCGGCAACGTGGGTGGCAGGCGAGGCGCCACCACCGGTGCGTCGGGACGTGCGCGACCCGGTCATCTCGGCCGGTGCGTTGTCGCGGCTGAAGCCACGCGGCGTGATCACGCTCCCCTACCTCGACGGCGTCCAGCATGCGGAGTTCCCGAGATGACCGAGATGATGTGCTGCCCGCTGAGCGAGTGCGACGACGCGCCTACCGTGTACACCACGACAACACCAGTTGCCCGCAAGCCTCACCGTTGCGAGGAGTGCGGCGAGTCGATCGTGGTCGGCACGAGGTACGAGTTGTACAAGTCGCTGTTCGATGGAACGTGGTCGACGACGCGGACGTGTTCGTCATGCGCGGAGATCCGCGATCACTTCCGATGCGGTGGCAGTTATTACATCGGAATGCTGTGGGAGGAACTCGAGGAGAACTTCTTCCCGGACATGCGCGCCGGTGGACCGTGCATGGATGGGTTGTCGCCTACCGCGAAGGGCAGGTTGTTCGAGATGCGGCTCGAGTGGGTGTTCGCGCAACGGGAGTGGCAACCTGAACGGTTCGCGCTACCACCAGGGTACGCCCAACAGGACGCCGTAGCGGTCGACGCGGGTTGCGGGACGCCGTACGAGTCGCCGACGACGACCTACGAGCTGGCGCGCGCCGCACTGCGACCACCCGGCGATGGGTGGAACGATTGAAGCGCACCACGCTCAAGCGCGGCAAGCCGCTACGCCGCAAGACCTGGCTGCGATCTCGCGGCGACACCAAGTACCGGCGCCGGCCGCGCGACCTCGCGTACATGGCATGGGTACGCACGCAGCCGTGCTGCGCGAAGCCGTTCGGCCGGTGCTACGGCCGAGTGGAGGCCGACCACGCCGGGACCCGCGGCTACGGCGAGAAGGCCGACGACAACACCTGCATCCCACTGTGCGGTAAGCACCACACCCAGCGCGGCAGTTTCTCCGGGCCGTTCCGGCCTTGGGATCAGGCGCGGATGCGCGGGTGGCTCGCGCTCATGGTGGCCGAACACCAGGACCGCCACCGGATCCATCTCGCATCGAAGGCGGCGACCCCGTGAGGGGATTCCCCTGCCCGAAGTGCGGGTCGTCCTCGAGCGTGACCGAGACCCGCGCGCTTCGCGGTGCGCTCCGTCGGCGCCGCCGGTGCGAGAACTTCACCTGCGATCAGCGGTTCACCACGTACGAGGTGTTCGCCGCCAATGCGCGGCGCCGCGTCAACGACATGGCTCTGGTGTCCACGCACAAACTCGAGGAACTGATGCAACTACTGAAGTCGTTCTCGCCGGTCCCACTCGTTGCGGAGGACGACCCGGCGGTGGTCGACTACCTATGGTGAGCGACTACAATTATCTGATGGACCGTCGATCTGATCCGGCAGTTCGAGCGGTGCTGGACCAACAAACTGCTACTAGGAGAACCCGATATGAAGAATGGCCTCAAGGTCGTACAACTGCCTGGCCGCTATTGGTCGGTCACCCGAGTTGGCTGGATGCGCCGGGTGGCCGGCGACGAATGGGAGCTCATCAACGCGTGCACGATCATCCGCACGGGGCAGTCGCGCACGGTCGCGAGCCTCGCCGATGACGGCCCACTCGAAGACCACCGAGTGTCCGCGCCAGCCAATGGCGTCGAGGAGGTCCACCGCCTCGTCATCCGGCGCTCGTTGCAGGCGGCCGATGTCTGGCTCAAGCACTGCCCAAAGCCTGTCAACTGGGTGGACTCCGAGTGAGCCGCGCGCGGTCGCTGCCAGTCGTCCAGGAGTTCGCGCAGCCGGCCGCCATCCCGGCGGACTACGCGGGCCGGATGACCGTGGCCGTCGCACGGGCGATAGCCGGGTCGCTGGGCCACCCCAGCAAGATGCCCGGGTTCTCCTACGGGATCTCCGCTGAGCGCTGCCAGACCGGCGGTCACCTGCGCGGTGTCCGTGGCTCGGTGTGCTCGGGCTGCTACGCCATGACCGACTGGTACCGCACCTGGCGCCCGCTGCTCGAGGGCCACCGGCGCCGCTGGCAGGGCATCCACCACCCGCTGTGGGTCGACGCGATGGTCCACCTCATCTCCAAGGCGTGCACCGCCCCGAACAACTACTTCCGGTGGCACGACTCCGGTGACCTCCAGGGCGTGTGGCACCTCGCCAACATCGTCGCGGTCTGCGCCCGTACACCAGCCGTGAACCACTGGCTCCCCACTCGGGAGTACGGCTTCGTCTCGGGCTTCCTTGCCACTGGCAACCTCCTGCCGGACAACCTGGTGGTCCGGCTATCCGGGCACATGATCGACGCCGAGCCGGTGGTGCCGCCGGACCTCGCGGCGCTGCCGGTGTCCGCGGTCGCGAGCGTGCCGTTCAGTTCGAGCGGCGTCCGGGTGGTGGAGGGGAAGGGATCGATCGAGTGCCGTGCGGTCGAGACCCGGGACAACAAGTGCGGCGACTGTCGGGCCTGCTGGGACCCGCGGGTCAAGTGTGTCACCTACCCCCAGCACTAGGAGCGAGATGAGCGAGACGTCCGACGACAAGAATTCTATCCACGCGCTGTGGTTCGATAGCCAGGGGCGCGGTCCCGACGAGTTCGTATTGGAACTTCAACCGTTCCGCTCCCAGCTCGATGGGCGGATTCCAGGATCGCTGGGACTGCGGGTCCGCGTCGGTGGCTTCGTGATCAATGGCGCCAAGATGATCGATGGCGGGTTCAACTTCCACCGTGATCAGGTCGCTGAGTTGCATCGCCAGCTTGGCGCGTGGCTGGAGGTGAATCCGTCATGAAGGGCCGCACGGTGCCCTACGCTGAGTTGCGTCGTGAACTCGACAATCTCAGCGAACGGAGAGCCGAGTTGCTCGGGCCGTCGTTGATTGGGGGCTATGACGGGCTCGTATACCACCTACTCACGACCGACGATGACACGACCGAGGCGTGGGTTCGGCTCACGCGTCGTCAGGGCAACCGCGCTGAGCCATCGATCATGGTCGAGTACTACCCTCACGGGGTTTACATGGGGCAGCGGACGGTAGAGCACTGGGACGAGTTGCTCGGAGCAACTGCAGAAGGTGTTGGAGCTCCGCATCGAACTCGAACGGTGGGTTGCAGGGGAACGGACAGACCTGCCCGACCCGGCGGCGTGGAACGGCGGGCGCCGCCGTCCTTGGTGAAGCGAGATGAAGCGCGACAGTCTTCATCAAGGAGATGGCGATGGACGACCCGGCCGTCGCCGTCACGATGCCATCCGCGAAGCGCGATGACTACGGGCTGTACGGCTTCGTGCTTCACCGTGGCATCAGGACCGTCGACGTCGACATGCCAGGGTTGCCGCTCGCAGAGGTACGGAGCGATACGCTCGACGCCATGCTCCCGCGGCTGTACGTTGACGGGTCTTCGTGGTGGTGGGGGTATGCGCTCGACTTCGCTAGTGAGGCGCTCGACGATCATGACGGCTCCATCGCAGCACAACTGGAGGAGGATTTGGAATCGGAGATCGGATAGCGCCCCCCCCCCTGTGCATGTCAGACGTCCGGGTTACATCAAGGCGCGATGTCGGCAGTCAGCGCGCCACCAGCAACGCTCATCATCGAGGTGTCCTGCGAGTACTGCTTCAGGCGCCCGGGCCCCGCACGATCCGGCGATGTCTTTCTGGAGATGAGGACCAAAGACGAGACGACGTGCTACCTCTGCCCACGGTGCTGGCTGGAGGAACTCCAGAGCAAGCACCCGCGCATCGTGGACCACTGGCGCGTGCTCGAAGGTAGCCGGGGACCCTGAACCTCGGACCCGACCGATGAAGGCCTCCCTGCGTTGCCCCTTGTGCTGTCGCTCCCGTTGTGGCTAACCTGTTGCATACGGCGCGCTTCCGGCCGCGCCACCGGAGCAACAGAGCATGGCGCGATCGAAGCTGCATCGCAGGTACGTCAAGAACCCGGGCACACAGCCCCGACGTAACCCGCCATTGTTCACCGACCTCCTCGAGTTCGTGGCGCCCGGCTTCGCGAGCTTCGCCGCCACGCGCCTAGGGACGCGCATCGCGGCCACGCAGATCGACAAGTGGAAGCCCGGCGCGGGCAAGCACGCCGGCGCCGGCATCTCCATCGCCGCCTTCCTGGCCGCCTGGTTCCTGGGGCACCGAGTTAAGTGGCTGGCCAAGTACCACACCCCGATCACCGTGGGCGCGGCGATCGCCGGCCTGCAGTCGCTCATCCAACTCTATCTTCCCAAGCTTGGCTGGATGGTCGCGGACGCGACGCCCGAGCTCGCCAGCCAGGCGACAGCGGCCGCGCTGGTTGCGTCGCAGAGCAACAACGATCTCCAACTCCAACCGGTCGACGAAGATCCGAACGAGTACACCTATAACGACTCGTACGACGCGGGCCGGCTGTCACGTCATCATCGCCACGGCCCTCAGCAGAACACCGGCGGCGAGGGCGCAGCGGCCAAGGGCAGCGCGCAGATGGTCGATGACAGCGACCTGGCCATCGACGACGCCATCGGCCAGTCCGCCAACCTGGGCGTGTTCTCGAACTAGGAGCCGCCATGTCCTACGCGCAAAGGTATCGCCGCCGGCTGGTTCTGGTCGCCGGGCGCCCCATGGTGCCAAGGCCGGGCAAGGCGCTCGGATCGATCCAGAGCCAGCCGCCGGGTCCCCGGGTGTACCGCAAGATGTTCGAGCTCGGGTCACTGGGCGCCGCCGCCGATGGCGACAACACGCTGTCGCAACCGACCATCACCGACCCGACCGCCCAGTGGCAAGGCGACGTCCTGACGCAACTCCAGGCGGGCGTGGCCACGCTGCAGAAGGCCGAGCTTCAGAAGTGGCTGCAGATCGCGGCCACGCTGTCCATCCCGCTCGCCGCGGCGGTGTGGCGGATGATCTTCAAGAAGGGCGTGGGGGACGCGGGGATCTAGCGCTCGCTCGGCATGTAGTCGAGACTCTGGTCTGACATCAGGAGCAAATCATGGCATTCACCGGCACCGCAGTCGTCAAACAGGTCTCCGATCAGATCGTCCGCATCACCGGGGTGTCGCTGGCTGCGGGCGCCACCGGCACGATCGGGCTCGCGGGGCACACGGGCTCGACGCCCAACGTCGTGCTGCCAGCGTCGTTCAAGACGGAGCATTACGCGTACCTGGGTGACAACGTGCCGTTCCAGGACTGCATCGCGGTGAGCATCGAGCCCGCGGAGGCGACCTCCAACAACGTCCTGGTGGCGCCGCTGAAGTCGGGTACGACCACCGGCGACTTCCGGATTACGGTCTCGAACCAGGCGGAGGCGGCCTCGACGCTGCTCGAGATCTATGTCAGATTTCACGACTGATGACTGAACGTCAACGTTCGCGATCCGAGACGCAGGGGTACCGCTTTCCGCCGCCCCACAAGTTCCCGCCGGTCGACGAGTGCAGCCGCGCAGACCTGCTCGTGATCGCCGCCAAGCCGGGGCACGAGATGTTATCGGCGCCGCAGCATGTGGCCGCGATCTGTCAGTTGGTGGTCGAACTGCACGGGGAACTCGAGGCCGAGCGCGCCAAGCACGCGCCAGCACCCGTCGTCGCGCCGGCGCGGCCCCGCGCGCTGAGCGCGATCGGTGCGGCGTTCGACGAACGCGAGCTCGCCGCCATCGAGGCGCACGCGGCCCGCGGGCCGTTCCGGGCGTCGACGGATAGCGAATAGCGGCCAGACGCTCTGAAGTCTGGACAGGCTGGGCAGGGACGCCGCTCGATGCGCTACAAATCGAGACCGACGATAGGTGGCGTTGAGGTAGCCTTCCGCTCATGCAGAAGCCCCGCAAGCCAGGTTCCCAGGTCCCGCCGAACTACAAGCCCAACCACACGGACCGGCGGACCTCGTCCGGCCACTCGAAGGTGCCGCTCGCCCAGGCCACCGCGGGCAAGCTGTACCGGGTGCGCGACAAGGACTGGGTGGCGGTGTGGGGCGAGCACCTGACCTGGGACGAAGCCACCAAGCTCAAGAACAGCGTGGTAGCCAACGGGCGGAGTCGCACGGCGCGCGTCGAGTCGATGGAGGTCGAGCGGCCGACCGAGGTGAGCACGGAGCAGCCAGCGACGCGGCTACTGCTCGACCACATGGTCACGCCGGAGCCCGAGACGATGGAGTTCGCCGGGGTCATCCGCAGGCTGCCCACGGGGTACTACCCACCAGGCGAGGGCGAACTGGTGGTCAACGGGTGCTCGGTGCCGGTGCCGACCAGCGTGAAGGTTGGCGACGTCGTCCAACTGCGGCGGATCGACCCGGCGCTCGCCGCGACCCGCTCCGCTGCGCTCACTGCGGTCCGGCCGATCGCCCAACGCGCCCAGCGCACCCGCCCGGTCGTCCGGGATCTGACCGCGAGCCCGCCGGCGCGGCCCAACCCGAACCCGCCCCGGGACCAGACCGTGCTGAAGCCGAGTTCGCGCGGGGCGTCAGCACCAGCTGGCCTACCCACGCCGCCGGCGTCGCCGCTCCAGGTCGCGACCATGACGGATGGGCCGCCACTGGGCGATGACGCGCTGGGCGACGATGACCTCGCGGACCTCGTGGCCGACATCGGCGGCGGACCGTCGGATGCTGACCTCGAGCACGCCGAGCGGTTGCGCGGCGACCATGAGCGCGTAGGATAGGTGTGGCTGCCCAGCGCCAGGAGCTGGGACACTCGGAACCGCACCCCACCTTCGCGCCTTGTGCTCCCCCCTGGATTGTGGATACCCTGTTGGCTGTAGCAGCCCGGCGCCTGTCGGGACGTGACACCATAGTTACCAGGGAGTCCAAGCCATGGCATTCACCGGCACCGCAGTCGTAAAGCAGATCACGGACCAGATCGTCCGCATCACCGGCCTGTCGCTCGCCGCCGGCGCCGCCGGTACCATCGGGCTCACCGGCGAGACCGGGACCGCACCGGGCGTGACGCTGCCGGCGTCGTTCAAGACGGAGCACTACGCCTACCTGGGCGTCAACGTTCCGTTCGCGGACAGCATCGAGTGCACCGCCGAGGCGGCTGCGGTCGGCGTCGCCACGGCCATCCCGGTGTCGGTGGTCAAGAGCGGGACGTCGGTGGCCGACTTCCGCATCACGATCACCAACACCCACGGGTCGCTGGCCACCCCGAACCTCGAGATCATGGTCCGCAACCACACCTAACCGCAGTTCGACGCGCTTCAAGTCGAGACACGACGCGCTCAAAGTCGAGACATCGGACTAAAGGGAGGTTCAGCCATGGCATTCATCGGCTCCGCAGTCATCCAGCAGATCTCCGATCAGATCGTCCGGATCACCGGCCTATCGCTGGGCGCCGGCGCCGCCGGCACGATCGGCCTCGCTGGGCACACTGGCTCGACGCCCAACGTCGTGCTCCCGGCATCGTTCAAGACGGAGCATTACGCGTTCCTCGGGACGAACGTTCCCTTCCAGGCCTGCATCGACGTCGACGCACGCCCGGCCGAGGTTCTGGGCGACGCCATCCCGATCGCCGTGGTGAAGACCGGGACCACCACCGGCGACTTCCGCGCCACGCTCTCGAACGCCTTCGGCTCGCAGTCGCCGGGCCTCGAGATCTACATCAAGTTCCACGACTGACAGCGGCTGCCCGACGCCTTTGAAGACGGGACCTACCGGGCTACACGGACTCTTGTCGGGACTGTGCACGACACGGAAATGGCTGCCCGGCGCCGAGAGCCGGGACAGGCAATGGTTGAACTGGTACGCTGGCCCGTATGGCAATCTCCGTCACCGCTGGTAAGGCTCGTCTCGTCCCACTCACCCTCCACACCCCAAACGGCACCGTGTTCACCGGGCCCCGCTCGTTCTCGTCCGGCAACGAGGCCGTTCATCGCCCGGGTGAACCCCAACGACAATACCCAGGGCTCCTCACCTGAGGCTGAGGTAGGTCTCGGGCGGAAGCCCCTGCGTCACGACCGTCAGCACCGCCGGGTCGTCCTCGGTAGCCCAGAACGCGAGCGCGGCGCGCGTATTGGCAACGCCTGCGACCTCGAGCACGCCGCGCGCGGCCGCCGCCAGGAACCACACCTCCCGGGTGCGCCCATCGATCCCGCGGGGCAGATCCCCCAGCGACGTGGCCCAGGCCGCGTTGTGGCGCGCCAGGTCAGCGCAGGCGCGCTGCATCGCCAGGGCTCGGAGATCATCCGAACCACGCCCAGGAGGCACGTGGCGGCCTGTCGCGCGGACAAGAGGCCCCCAGCGGGCGAACTGCGCACGGCAGTGGCCAGGCAACGAAGATCGGAGGCGTCGGTCTTCCATTTCTCGTGTAGGTGGTTCATCTCGGGTCTCCTGTCCTCACAGGATGCACACGGAAGTCCGGATCGTCAAGATCTCTTGCCAGTGGCAAGAGTCTCTGTTCCGGCTACCATCCGAAGTCTCGAGTTCTCGAGCAACCATCGTCACAGCCCCGGCTAAGCTACGATCGTAAGGCATCATGTCTCGAGTTCTGTGGTCTCGAGCAACCATCGTCACTCACCATTGGCATCGTCGAAGCAGAAGCCCATGCAGAGTCTCGAGTTCTATGGTCTCGAGCAACCATCGTCACGTACTTAAAGACCGCGAGAAACGACGCGCCTATGACGTCTCGAGTTCTTATGGTCTCGAGCAACCATCGTCACGCAGCGCTGGGGCCAGGTTCCAAGCTCTCGGCGAGTTCTATGGTCTCGAGCAACCATCGTCACGTACTTAAAGACCGCGAGAAACGACGCGCCTATGACGTCTCGAGTTCTTATGGTCTCGAGCAACCATCGTCACGCAGCGCTGGGGCCAGGTTCCAAGCTCTCGGCGAGTTCTATGGTCTCGAGCAACCATCGTCACG
>OBLM01000004.1_pt1 | contig 53165 bp, 82 predicted proteins | sample 1519651 | NCBI WGS metagenome assembly OBLM01 (sample SAMEA3235158, study PRJEB22506) | soil metagenome
GAGCCGAAGCCAGCGGGCGGATGCTTCAGAGAGAAAGATTTCAACCAAACCAAGAAAGAACCAAATGTCAATACTAGCCAACGAGGGCGAAAGTAAGCCCAAACAACTACCACCAGCCGGAACCCATGTGGCCCGATGCTTTTCAATAATCGACCTCGGGACTCAGGCGACTCCGTTCGGAGAGACGCGCAAGATCAGAATTACCTGGGAGTTGCCCGATGAAGTTGCTGTGTTCAAAGAGGAGAATGGTGAACAGCCCTTTGTCGTGTCGAAGGAATATACCCTGTCCCTCTACGAAAAGGCCAATCTCCGGCACGATCTTGAGGCTTGGAGGGGCAAACAATTCAACGAATCAGAGTTAAAAGGCTTCGACATTTCCAAACTGATCGGAGTTCCGTGTCTTCTGGCCGTGGTTCATAAGACGACCGACAAGGGCAAGACCTACGCCAACATCAGTTCCGTTTCCTCGCTCGCCAAAGGAATGACGTGCGTAAAACAGGTCAATCCGAGCGTTGAGTATTCGATCAACGATGGCGACAATGCGGTTTACAAAGCCTTCCCCGAATGGCTGCGAACCAAGATTTCCGGGGCGCAGGAGTGGGGCGAAGTGCCTCCTGATGATTTTAGAGAGACTGACCTTCCAGACGACCCGCCATTTTGACGCATTGATAGTAATTAAACTCCAAGATGGATCAATCGAGGAATACGAAGAAAGGCGCTGTGAGGCCGCTAGAATCGTTGGGAAGCAAGAGCCGGTGGATTCACGCTACTTCCCTTCGTTTAACGCTGCTGTGGCCTTTCTGAGACGTAGAAAGCATGAAAACAATCGACTTAAAGAACGCCTGCATCGAACGGATTAGTTCTCGGAAGGATCGCTCCATTTCTTTCGGAGTGTCCACGCCAGAGCTAACGGCAGACGAAGCAGCGGCCTTCTTGCAGCTTCACGGGGCCAATGTAAGGATGATGATTCAGCCGCAAGATGTCGAGGCTGATGCTTTGGTCGAAGTCAAAACCGAATTAGAGGCCAAGACTCAGGCACAGCGCATTCGGGCTTGTATTTTCGTGGCCTGGAAGCAGGGCGGCAAGAAGGGTGATTTTGAGTCCTACTATCAAAATCAGACTGAGAAGATTATCGACTGGCTGAAAACAAAACTGGAACCGGCCTTATGAAAAAGCAGGCTCTTTATTTTTGCCTATCTGAAACCTTGGAGGAATTAGTTCCGATCCTGGACGATGGAACTGGCCCTTGGGAAGAATATCGAATTGCCGAATTGGTGGTTGCCCCGACGAGAGATAAGGCAAAGTATTTGGCATGGAAATCTGATAAGCCCTCGCGCTATGATTCTATCGAAGATATGCCGCGTTTCTCGATCCGTAAGATCGCGGATGGATTCGTAACAAAGCCGCGCGTTGTTTCGCACGAAAAGGCATGGGAACAGTTTTGGGGGATGACTGCCAATTTATGATCCGAAATAACTCCATTTTCATCTCAGAAGAAGTGACGTGGATGTTGCACCAAGTCAGGCGGGCAATGTACGACAAAGAAGGTACAATCGACATGCTGGCCGATGGATTTCTCAGAGAAGTCTTAACTACCCGCTGGCCGCAACTGGTCGAATTAAGGGCAGAGTTTGAAAAAGCTGTACAAAGTGCTTCCAAATCGTACCGAGCGATAGAGGATAAGGTGTCGGAATCTTTGAATGGAACCCCGACGCCTCGGCAGCAATCATCGCCTCTAGCAAACCGGGAACGTGAGGACGTTACGTGAAACAAGCCCTTATTCGTGAGCGGATTCCAGAATGGGGAAAAGAATATACCCACCCCGTTACGCACGCCCTTCCATTTTATCGCTCTCGACAAGGATTATTGATTCACAGGGTTAGGAGCGGCCAACTTCACACGAGAATGACGCCCGAATACCCAGCGTACATCAGCATTCGATTTTGGTGCGGAAATAGCGGGAGCATCGGAGGACGTAGAACGCGCGGAGGAGGAGAACTTTTTACCGAATCGCCCAAAAACTCAATTCATTGTGCCGTATGTGAAGGGAAGGCAATCGGGGCAGGAATGGATGGCGCTCGCTACATCAATGGCCGTCATGTTTTGTTCAACGCCAGAATATGAAACCAATCTCTTTCTTCGTTCAAGGCGAACCTAAAGCCCAGCCCAGACCACGCGCATTTGCCCGTAGAATGGGCGATAAGTTCGTAGCGCGGGTTTATACCCCCGGTACGGCAGAAGCATGGAAAAGTGCCATTGCGGAGGCCGCAAGGCCATTTGTAGGGACTGGCAGGAGAATGATAGATGAACCTATTGCCGTTTCGCTTACCTTTGTTTTGCCACGCCCGAAGGCGCATTATCTGTCCGGCAACCGACTTCGTTCAAATGCTCCGATGTTTCATTCGATCAAGCCTGATTGCGACAACCTTGCCAAGAGCACAACTGATCCGTTAAAAACCATCGGTCTGATAGCAGACGACTCTCTTATCGTTCAACTGGAAGTGACCAAGCTTTACACAATGGGCCAACGAATTGGAGCACAGATAGAGATTCGCGAGCCTTCAAATCCCTTTCGCGTCGAGGGCACCGGAGAGCGATTCTCCATCTTCTAAAGAGGGGCGAGGAGCAGACAGAAAAGCATAAGTAACTCAACCTAAACATATTATTATGACATCCTCTAAATCCGCAACCACGGGAGAGAAGCCGAAGCCTTGTCCTTTTTGCGGCGTGGAACCATTACGCGATAAGCGAGATGGATTTGTGCGACACCCCTACCGCGAAGGGTTCGCGTGTCCAATGAACGAAGATCGTCCTATCGTTTTCTTGCTATCGGAATGGAACCAAAGGGCAGAAATAGCGAAGTCTGGAGGCGTAGCGGGGCAGGAGAAGCGCGAGATTACAGGTGAAGAGGGTTTGGATTTGGCAACCCCGACCCCGCAAGATGTTCGGGCACTGCTAGAACGGGCCTCGCCAACCCCGTGGCGTAGAAGTGTGTTCCACGATCACAAGGTAATCGCGCAGAGTCGAGGTGATGCAATGATTTGTGATTGCACTAACATCTGTTTTACCTATCCGTCAGAACAAGAAGCCAACGCTGAACTAATTGTCTATGCCGTGAATTATCTTACTGCTACTTTGCCTACCGGCAGAAGCGAGGCTGACAAAGGAGAGAAGGCGCAAAAGGCCATTGCTCTTACAAGGGTGTGTCTGTGGAGACTCAGGGAGGAGAAGCGAGCCATCGTTGATAGCCATGGAGCAGATGCAGTTCCCGCCTATCTCAATCGCTGTATAACCACCCTATCGTGCTTTGAAACTCCATCAGTTTTAGGAAAGCAGGTGGAAGCGCGCGAGCAGACAGAGTGGGCGTGGAGAAAGACGAGCGAGAACCCGCCGACAGAGAAGGACGCCAATCAATACGGAAACGTGTTTACCTTGGCCGGAATCATGGACTGGAGGTTCGTAATCGCGCGTAAAATGGGGTTCTGGATGCCAATTCCACCCTTACCAGCCGAAGCGCCAGAAAAGAAAGAGGAACGGAAATGAAGGAAGAAGCAAAAACCAAGCGATGGAAAATGCCTGAGTGGATGGAACCGTATCGGGAATGTTTTCAAAACACTGGGGGTAATTCCGTTGAGGAGTTGATGAACAATCACGACGCGAACGGCTTCAACAATGTCATTCTGGCCGGTTTGATTGTGTCGGTAGACAGCCAAGTGACTCTTCTTGCCAGATTGCATAGCGCCGGGGCGTTGCCAACCGATCCGCGCCCTATCACCTGGGACGGAAAGAACTGGATTCGTGCCGAGTGCAGAGGCACCGGACGAAAGGCGGTCAAATGAGAATGTGCAAACGCAATAAACCAAAAGAATTTCCCCCTCCCCCGCAAGCTGGTGGTGAGGTTCAAGGACAGACAGGGCTGTTACCGTGTCCGTTTTGTGGACGGCCTCCCAAAGCTAAAGACACTAAGGTTTGCAAAGCCTTGCTCTCAACTGAAATGAAAACCGTGTGGCGAATTAAATGCCGGTGTGGAATCGAGGGCCATATCTTTGATTCAGAGCAAACCGCCATACTGCATTGGAATCGGCGCACGTCCGCTTCTTCTCTCTCCGCACGTGGCGGCAAGGAAGGTGTCGGGGTTGAATCAATAGAGGAAACGCGCGCTCGCCATAAACGCATTGCGGAATCAAACGAAGGTCGTTTAGGTCTGCCGCAAGGCACATGTCAGTGTGAAATCTGCACTGCTCCTGATTTGGTGGAGGATATTAACCCACCGCGTTACGACGTCGAGGCACCGGAGCGCGGCGGTCACTGCAATCTGTGGCAACGCCAAAAACCAAAATGAAGAACAGACTGCGCTCGTTAGGCGGGAAGGCCAGAACAAGGAAGCACAGGAGGGGGTAAATGAGCGAATCCTTAGCGTGTCCTATGTGCGGCTGGGAATGTGACGGCAAGTTTAAAGAGAAGCGCATGAAAGTTCACATGATTTACGCGCACGATCACAGACCAATCTATGAGGCACCGGACAAGGCGCGTGCCAGTGGGATTGTGGAGACGCCGGAAGAACCAAAATCAACAGAATCCGTTCCTGCGGCACAACAACAGGAATGGAGCTACGAATCAGATTCAACCACGGTGCCAACTACGCATCGAATCAAATGCGGATTAGAAACAATAGCCGAGTTATTCGCGAATCCGGCCTTTGTAATCCAGAGAATTATCACCGCCCACAATACCTCCCTCCCCAACAAAGCAGGGAGCGGAGACAAATGATGATTCGACAAATTAAGGACTGTCCAAACTGCAAGGAGATGCGCGGCTGGTATGAAAAGCTGCTCCAATCCTACCACCAATATTATTTGTCCGATGGGAAAGCCAGTCACGCAGTAGAGAACAACACGCAGGGAGGTCATAGAAAGTATTGCTACGAATGCAACCGGGATATTACGAACTGCGTGGGCCAAATTGGGAGCGGAGAGGTAAAGGAGTAGAGAGATTTTATGGGTGAAAGGCAAGGCATCATTTTGGGAGAAGCATCGACCGAGGGCGTTCGTCGCAAGATCGGCGGGATGATTTGGGTGAGCGTTAGGCAAAAAGGGATGAAAACTGCGTGGCGTTCAGAAGATGGCCGTTATCATATCGTACGAACATTTGGGCTGATGCCGTGGGAACTTTAGCGAGGGCGACATGTACAACGAGCGCGAACACATGAGAAATCTAATAAACGACTCTGACAATATGCGTGTTCTGATCGAGAACTCACGACGTGATGGAAAGATTACACTGTGAGGCACCGGATATTGACGGGGGCGAGGAGCGAAAAGAAAAGCATTTATGAGCGAAACTGAACCAATAAAACACGGCTACGTTAAGCCGAAGGTTGGCGATACGGTCGAGGTATTCAATCAGGTGGCTGATAATTTCAAAGCCGAGGTTGTAGCCGTAAACAAAGCAACTGTGCGCGTCAGATCAAATGTGACGTTCACGAATCATCCAATGGCGCGACCACCCTACGACTTTTCGGATCAATATCTCGTTCCATTCAAAGACATTCTGAAAATCACCAATCGCCCAATTTTATGAAAACAGAACGAACGCAAGACGACCGGAAAGTGGAAGGCTTTCGGCACAACCCTGAGCATCCGATTGGAACTTGCTCCCAATGTGGTGGTGAAATGATTTATAACGTCCCGCGCCTTGGCCCTAACGGTGGATTCGTTCACAAGGAAACCAGGAAATACCAATGCTTTTCGCGATTGATCGAACGAACTAAGGACGTTCGGAAAGTGCAACCCTCGGTCTCAACGCAGTCTGTGCTCCCGAAAGAAACCAAATGAATATAACCAAACAATCGAAAAACATTACTCAGGCCGAAACTTCTCCTTCTCCGCTCTCTGCCCAAAGCGACGAAGAGATAGCGAGGAAAGCAGCCAGCCAAATCGCGGACAATTTTACGCGCTGGGGTATCAGTGGACTTAAAAACGAGATCACTCGCTCCGTCATCCTCTCCGCCCTCGCTCTCGCCAACAAAGAACATGAGCAGACAAGCTTGCGGCGACTTAGATTGAATCTGGAGCGTATAGTGAAAGAAAAGCGACGCGCTAAAAAGAAATGGCTCGATCTTCGCAAATGAACACCTGCCCCCGTTGCGGAGCACACCGCCGTTATGCTCAAAGCAGTTCAGAACCAGTTCCAGAGACGCTTGAAGGCTTGTGCAAACGCCTAGGAGTTAGCTTCCAACACTACCAAAGACGCACGTCCGACAAAGGTTGCCCCAAGTTTGAAATAGAGACCTGCCGGAATAGTACTCGTCCCAGGTTTATCTTTGCTACGCCGGAGTTGGAGGCTTGGTTGACTAGGCATAAGAAGCGGGAGTTTAAGGGTTAAGCGACGCCACAATCACAAAATGTTTACCTCTAGCAAACCGGCAACTTGACAGCCAAAACCGAGCATGTAATATGAATCGTGAAACGCAGCATAATTGCACAGGCTTTAAAGGCATTCTGCGACAGCGCCGATTCACAGCGCTTAGCGAATCCGGCCAGTCCGATAGACTGGGAAGCCCCGTTGATGATTATGCCGTCAGCGGGGTTCTTTTTATCCATAACGTTGGCGGGTACTGCTTTTCTACGGCCTTTGTAGGAGCAATAATCTACTTAACCAGTATTTCCCAAAATGAAAGCCGTTCCCACAACCGAACCCGCGAAGAAGATTGCTGCTCTTTACAATCGGCGCGAAACAACGCCGTGGGATGAAAAATTAATCAAGCGTTACAAGGAATTAGTGAAGGCCAAATACTTCGATACTCTGGACGATCTTGATCTTGTGATTCGTTACACAATTTCAGAACGAAAAAAAGGCGATAAGGGTTGGCACAAGCGCGACCTTGCAACGTTCCTTAACTATTATCCTCAGCTCATCGACCGGGCGAAAGAGTGGCAATCTTCATTCCGTTCACGCACGCCAGCAAAAGAAAAAAGAAAAGAAAACGGAGAGAAACCGTTATCCGCAGAAGAGTTTAAGGAAGTAGGAGCAATAGGTATCGCAGAGATAAGACGACTCAGAGAAAACATGCGCAACCCAAGCTTTTCAGAAATTAGAGACGCCATGAAGGGCGAATAAACCTAAAATATGGAAGTAAGAGATTTGATTGAGCGGCTAAAGGAATTTAACGAGGATGCCGAGGTTGAGATTGAACCAGCTTGGGCGAGCGGTCGTGCTATCCGTAGAATTTACAAACAAGCCATGCGAAACGTTGTGACTATCGAAGAAGTTAACGATCCGAACCAAGATGAAGAGTGAAACAGAATTACCCGAAATGAACTACTTTTACCAAGTCCACTACCAAACTCCCGAAGGTGCAAAACTACATGATGATTGTGAAGCCGGAAATGCCGGTACAGCCTTCGCCCTATGCCTTAAGGCCCATCCCGACTGTACGCTCGTAAAAGCGATTGTAGAGGGGCGCTACGGCTCAGCGACGGGCCATACGGAGTACTACCCGCCGCCAGTGCAGCGTGCCCCACAAAGAAATCTAAGAGCAGCCAGAGCTTTGAATAAGCGCGAAAAGGGCTGCGAGTTCGCTTTTTACGACGAGGTAAAAGTCAAAGCATGAACGAAGAACCAATTAGGCTTTGTTGCTGTAAAAGACACTTCGGGCCGGTCTGTCCTGATGGAAAAGTGATGTGCCAAATTTGTTTCGAGCGAGTCGAACAAGATCAGCTTAACGTCACATCTAGCGGTCAAAAAGAGGATGTTTGCTTACAATGTGCCGCTAATGAGCTAAAAACGCAGCGGGGGTCAACCTAGGCGCGGGGAACAGGCTTCTCGACAAGGGCCATAACCCTATCAAATGAGCAAACAACTAAAAACATTGACGCCTGCGATTGGCAGAAAAGGATCGCAAGAGTTAGTTAATCGAATCGAATCGAGCCTGCGCGGCCTTGAATACATCGAGACTTTGCCAGACGGAACCTTCAAGGCGCTGAATCGCGGGTGCGACAACTACGGATTCACGCACATTGACGGGATTAGGCATGAACGAAGCGTTTGCACGGCCAACATCCTAAGCTCTCTTTATCGCGCCTTTGTTCATTCGTTCGAGAATATGACGCGAGGCCGAACAAACATGGTTCAATTAAACGGAATTATCTAACCCAAACAAACACAACATATTATGTCTAAACCTAATACAATACAAGCGGACGAGGAGCGTGTTTACGGATTTTGGCATTATGATCTATTTCCCTACGTGCTCGGTGCTCCGGGGAGATTGATCGACGAAGGTGACAAGGGCCGTTATCAGGAATTGGATTATCGCCAGGGCTGCTTTCTGGCCGAGGGATATGGCGGTGCGGCGTTTAGTAATCCAATCACGATGCCTCTTGAAAAAGGTTCGGCAATACGAAGCGAACTGGAAACGATAAGGGCCGAATACGAGGCAGCGAGCGATGCGCTCAAGGCTGGATTTATGAAACGGGTGCGAAAGCTATTGCCAAATCTGCCGGAATAATAACCTTTGCTCAAAATCCCCGCCGTACAGTTCGAAGAAAAAAGAAACAAATCTTGCAGACCTTTTTGTGTTGTGTAGAGTAAAACATGGATCAAAGCATCGCAGTTGACTCGCAAGACATCAAAAAACTGTTAGAGATCGAGATTATACAACACTCCGCTTTACGCGGTACGACCGACAACGGAATTGAGTGGGAGAGCGGCTTTATTGCCGGACTCGAACACGCCAAAGAAAACCTCTTAATAGCCGCTCAAGTAATCTCGCTAAACTCTTGATAATTAAGTCTTTCTGTGTAGGAGTAAAAGAAGCGATGTCCGAGCAATTTTCAAACGACTCCCCCGCCACGGATCAAGGGCTGGAGGTATTGGCATTGAGAGCGTATCCCGGTTTGAAATATAGTGGATTTTGCAGTCAGCACAGAGACACAGGGCACTTCGAATGCCAAATTTGTTATCCTGATCTTAATCGCTTGTTGGCCAAGCACATTGAGGTTTTTAACTGGCTTTACGACGAATTACTAAAGATTTCAGGCCTAAGCGATCCTCCAAACGGAAGAATAGGCACAAAGGTAATTCTCGATAAACTGAAAAGGCGATGCCAATAGCAGTGCAGACCGCGCCGGAATGGCAAGAGGGCGTTTACTGGTGCAATTCTCACAGCAGAGAAGCAACGCATATTAATGAGCGGAAAGAGCGTTGTTGCGATCCGAGACTAGGTGGGATATTGTTACCGTGCAGAGTAATACTAGCGCCGATCAAGCTAGAGCACGACGGAGTTGGAGACGCCTCGGAATGGCTTTTATATCCGTGATGTCAACTAAGAAACAAAAGCAGCGAATTCGTTTCGAGCAAAATCAAATCAAAGCTGGCGTTGAGCTTCTAAACCGTTTCGCCAAACGTTACCAGACATCAGAGGACGGGTACGCCAAGCGCAACCCAATCCTGCCCGGCGATAAAGACTACGAAGCCGCTCTATTCGAGGAAAGATTTGTTGCCGTCTAGATGCCAGCATCCCAACAGATCGACTGGACTGGTCTAAAGGTCGCAGCAATAGCCCTTGGAAACGTCCAGGACGCCGCCAGACGCGCCGCAATCAACCTCCCGCCCGTAGAGCGCCAAAGGTTCATCGAACGAGTAAATAAGCGAAGCCAGCGCGAAGGTTGGATGCGACAAGTCAAAGCCATCACTTCAACCACAACCTTGACTCACAACGAAAAGCCTTTGTCCAATCAAGTCCAAAATGGACAAAACGCCTACGTAAATGCCCTCCACGGACAAAAACAACGCTCAAGAGCTTTACTTGCCAAATACGTAGTAAACGCCAGTAAAGTAGCTGCAAGAAGCCGTAAACCCTTGGAAGATGCGCCTTTAGTGGACAAGGTAGCGAATGTTCATGCCAAAGTATGGCCGGAAGAGAAGCAGCAGAGTGGATTTGTGCTCAACCTAGGCATATTGAACCAGGCTGTGAAGTAGGGCTGTACGCTCCTACGTGGACGCCAGAATGCGTTTGATCTACTCGGAGTATCCAAGGGTAGCGCACACCTGCACGGGACACGCACAGCGCCACAGGTGATAACATCAGACAATGGCGCTAGGATAAAGTCGATAGGGCACAGCGTTGATCTTGAACAACTTACATCAGTTGGCACGAGCGCACTGAATTACCATAGGTTACTAGCCTACTTACCATACAGCCATGCCCATAGCATAACCTGCTCAGGCTGTAGGGTACATAAGCATTCTTTATCAGGCGAGGTCGGCACAGGTAGGGCATCCCCCCAAGGGGTGGGTCGTAGCTACGTATATCCACTCCGAAATTTCCCAAGTTGTAAAAGTTGCCCTGTAGGTAAAAGTAGTTGTGAGAGTAGTTTCTACAGTAGTGTTTGCTGTGTCTGTATGCCTCGTGGAAGAGTTTGTTTGCTTTGGGGATACTCGGAGGCGCGGACTGCGTTGAAAGCGTGTAGAGAAGCGACTAAGCGTAAAAGGTAGGCGACATTAACCAAGGTCGCACAATCACAAAAAAAGATTGACAGCTTGTGAGTTTAGTCTTACTACCAGTCTCACATGAGGGAACTCTCGGCAGAAAAGATGGCTTCTGAAGTCGTCGATTCATGGGCTGAAGCTCGCAGGAACGATCCTAATCGTTGGAATAGGACTTTACTGGGCAGGGCGATTAAAAACGTCGTACAGGGCTTTGGAAACTGGCGGAAGGCCCCTCGCGGAAATCCTTCAAAAGCTGGTCGAGCGTCAATTGCCAAAAAGCAGAAAGGGCAACAATGAAACTTTACGTTTGGAACGATCCCTATCAGGTGATTTACGGAGGCAGTTGTCTTTACGTCATTGCCAATAATTTGCGTGAGGCTAGAAAACTCGCTGCTACTAAATGTGCGGACGCGAGCTACGGAGGATTTAATCGTAAAGATATGAAGTCCTGCAAGGTGGATGTCTCGAAAATGGAACCCACGAGCATTCACGAGTTGCCTCATGCAGAATGCTATCATTGGGAGGAATAAGCGAACTTACCCAAAAATGACTCCGCGTAGCCCAATGGTAGAGGCAGCAGACTTAAAATCTGTTCAGTGTTCGTTAGACTCGAACCGTGGAGAAAATATATGACTGAGGATTGGCAGAAAACTTTTGATTATTTAACCGGAGAATTAGGCAACTTCGGCACTGAACTTAAAACCGTAGAGCCAATGCTATCCAATGTCGAAAAGAAAGAAATATTGCAGCATTTTATGTCAGCAACAGCCTTAATTAGAATTAAAAGTATCACGGCAGAAATTAGCAGACGGCGTGTTGAGGCACTGGATATGTGCGCTCCCATGCAATCCGCGCCCCCGACATTCCCCTAACAAATCCGTGAAACGAGCAGCCGATAAACTCAAAAAGCCGCAAGAGGAGAAACAATGACCGAAAGAGCATTTCCATATCAGTTTAATTCAGGAGTTTTTAGCGAGGGAATTTCATTACGAGATTACTTGGCTTCACGCGCGCTACAAGGATTAGTTACACACGGACAACTTCCATCTGATAAAAATCGAGTAGCCCAAGTAGCTTACGACTACGCTGACGCCATGATAAAGATTCGTAGCGAATGGCGAGAAGTTGAATTTGAACGCGAGAAAAGAAAAGAAAAATGAAGCCTAACAACTCAACATACGGGAGGACGATAAAATGAACTTACGAGATGAAATGATCGAAATTATACGTGCCTATAGTAGAGGAGATAAAGTTCAATGGAAGCGCAGGTGCGACGAAAAATGGAAGCCTGTTTCTGCTATATGAAAAAGTCGGTTTGCTTACCAGTTAAATTTAGTCACGCGGAGTCTAAGGCCATCTCGATTTGTGCCAAGCAAAGGTCAATGTCTAGGCATGCATGGATGCAGGACGCGATACGAAAAGCCACATTAAGTAGTTGTCAGGCTAACAGGGCGGCGGTTAAGATTTGTAACTTGTTCGGGATGTCATATCCCGCAGTCGGTTTCTTAGGCTCTGAACACTGGAGCGATGTTGAGGAGATAATTCAGCGCGCAATCGACAACTCGCAATGACGCGCCGCATCCACGTAATCCCAATTGGCGATTTACAGCTCCACGCCGGTCAGGAAACATGCATGTTGGTGCCACCCGACCGAAACAAATCGGAATGTTTGGGTACAATGCAGCGACGGCTGGATCAACAATTGCTGAATTTGTTGAACAACCTCAATCATAATAAGCAAAATCAGCTTCCACTTCCTCTACGTACGTTTCTCCTGAGTCTATATCGGCTTCAGCTAATGCTTTTTGGAAGTCCTGGTTTGATTGGGTTTTAACCGCTGTCTGGACGCTTGCTACGATCCCTTTACGACGGAGCAGTTCTACCGCAAATCCAAGCGCGTCAGCTTCGTTCGGGGACTTCGGCATCTCCTCTTTTTTTTGGATTGATTTCTTTTTTCCCTTAAATTCCCACTTCCTTTGGCAAAGCTGGATAGCCGTTTTCTCATCCATGCCCCGAATAATTCCGGCTTGAACAAATTCCCGAATTGACATCCACACTTCGGTAACTTTTCTATCGTAGAGTTCGTTGGCCGGGCGAGCATCCTCTTCGGAAACAATCATGTCAGACGGAGCGCCGCCTTCCTCGCAGATTTGGATTTTAGGCGACCACTCCCTTTGAAGCGTTGCTGCTGTTCCTGACCCGATTCCAGTCGTGCCAGCGATAAATTCTTCAGGAACAATCCCGCGAGCTTGGCAGAGTGATTTTACCTTGGCTGCAATTTGGTATTCTGGCGGATTGGTTGGATCATCAACGATAATCGGTATTTCAATTACCTCATTCAGTAGAACCCGGAACGCTCCACCCGTATCCGTGCCGCGCTTGAACGTTCGATAGATGCACGGATCACCCCCCAGCCCCGGATCGAGAGAGGCAAAAGAAATAAAACTCGATTGCCACGTTACCTTGTCAAAAGCTAAGTGGGCGTGAAGTAAGGATTCGGATAGAATCGTATCATCAACTCCTTCAGGCGGTGGAAGTCCGCGTACCATCACGTAGTAGGTACGGGTATTCTTCCCTCCGGCCTGACGTTCAATATCAGCCCGATCAGCCTCAGTCATTAACCCTGTCCACTTACCTTTATCTCGAATGTTGGGGGATTGTTCACCGTCAAAGCGCAAACACTTGACCCCTTTATGTGAAGTCCATTCTGTTCCTAAAGCTTCTGTTATCGGTTTACCAGGGGATACCTCCATTTGTTTGCCTAACGGATTAAGGGATGAAGGTAAATTACCCAGATCAATCGTCTGAAACTCGATTGTGCCAATGCGAAGATTAGCTTCAACATCTATAATGGCCTGAGAAATAGCATCCGATTCATCCCGAATAATCAACATACGTTGGGCGTGGTAACCCTTGATTGCCGAAATTGCTTTTTCAACATCCCCTTGCTCTACCGGCACAACATAAATTCCATGTACATAGTCGTCTTTGGCGGCACGAATGGCAGGTTTGGGGCTACTTACCGGGACAGTCTCTCCCATTCTGCCAATTCTTCGGGTAATTTCACTATAGCCCGTGCTGACGCTCTTATAGATGCGCTTGCGGGCCGCATCTATCGAAGTCGAAGCAATCACAACTGCTGTTATATCTGCCGCGCAGAAAAAAAACTTGAGTGCGTAATCTCCAGCGGTAAATGATTTAGAGCTTCCACCGCCACCGCAAATGGCACTCCGTTGATTATTGCAGAAATCATAGTCAGCCTTCAGAGACCAGTCCTGCCACTCAAAGCTTGGCCTCCACATTTGGGTAAGCAAGATTGAATGTTGATGCCTGCCTGCGCCGGTGTATGGGCTATTAGATTCAATTTCGCTAGGTCGCCAAAGAGGATTTTCTTGAAACTTCGGAGCGTAGCGAAATAGGAAAAGCTGGGCCGAAACATCGTCAGTTCCAGCAGGGAAAATCACGCCGTCGATTACACGTTCATTTTTGTTGACAGGCTGTTTGGCCACTGTCTATATTCATACTTTCATGGGCGGAGTGAATCAAACGATAAAAACGAACGGAGTGCTGATTAGGGGTAGCTCATTCCCCGCACTCTGCCCAGTTTGCAACGGCACTCCGTTCCTTCTTGTAGTTTGAAATTATGAAAAATAAAAAGGAAACCCTTACTGAAAAGTGCAATCGACAAATTGAGGCTATTGCGAAACACGAACAGGCGCTTAAGTCCCTACAAGATCAAGACGCCCATATAAGGGGTCAATTCACCAAAGTACTAAACTCTCCCAATAGATTAGGCGGAGATTATTGGGGCAATCAAAGCCAGCAGCGTACTCTCTCATGGGAAGAAATCTTTTTCCAAGTTGGTTCAATCTCGGCAAGATTGTTCAATGAAGAAATTCGCCGTGATATAAGCGATCTACAAAAGACGGTCAATCAGAGTAAGGACGAATGCGTTACTCATTGACCATTGTTTACACGACCAGCCGGAAACAACCGCACCTTTCGTGGTTCTATTCCTCACTGCTTCGGAAAATCAATCCGGGTGAGCATATCGCCGTATCGGTAATTGATTACTACGCCGACGCAGATTCATGGATGGCGGTGGACGACGGAGTTAATTTTCTGCCCTACGAAGATCAAATCACGGTTCAGAGATGGCGCTGCAAGCCGACGATTTGGCAGGGGAAATATCAACTACCTAAGGAACCGTATTGGGCAAAATCCGCATATCTAAATACCGGAATTTGTCGATGCAAAACGGATTGGCTTTGCTTCGTTGATGATCGTTCCTATCTCGATTCCCACTTTCTTCAATCAATACGCGAGGCGATGGATGCCGAGTATGCAGTCTGCGGGTCGTATGAGAAACGAGCCGGAATGAAGATTGAGGATGGAGAGATAGTTGAAAGCGGTACGCTTCTTGGCGTCGATACTCGCACTCCCGGCTGTTACCTCTTCGATTCGTGGTATGGCGGGAGCGGGGCGTTGCCATTGGAATGGTGTCTAGCTGTAAATGGCTTCAACGAAAGCTTATGTGACGGACTTGGGTCAGAGGACAGCGTGTTTGGAGTAACACTTAGAAACAGTGGTTATCCGATAAGGTACGATTCTAAGATGAGACTGATAGAGGATAGGACTCCGGGCGAATTAGACGGCGCACTAAAAAGATCAGACCACGGCATCAGCCCAAATGACGCCAGCCATAAGATTGTTGAGATGATGCGCGACAAGACTACTTCGCAAAACAATTTCGATATTCGGAATATGCGCGACCGAGTTTTAAGCGGAGAGCCGTTTCCGCCGCCAACGGACTCACCTATTCATTGGTTTACCGGAACTCCGATAACTGACTTCCGATGAAGCCGAAAATCAAACTAGCTAGTGGTAGAACATGGGACGTGCCAATGTTTGACCCGGTAGTAGCAAGGCACTTCACTAACCCTGCTTCTAACACAGCTACGTTGTTATCCGAGGTAAACGACAAACAGATTTACAAGAAGTTATTTGCAGGCAGGAAAGACCTAACATTTTTGGACATAGGCGCTAACATCGGCCTTGTCTCAATCTACGCAGCAGGCAACTGTGCAAGAATAGTAGCGGTAGAACCGGCCCCGCAAACGTTTGAAGTGTTGAAGGCTGTGACACTCAAATTTAATCAGATCGAATGCGTTCAAGCTGCTCTGGCCCCGACGGATGGGCCGTGTGAGTTTTTCACGAATCGGGAAAACACTACAGCCAGTTCCACGGTAAATACCTTCGGTGAGTTTGGCAGTGTTAATGGACTGAAGCTGAGTAGTATCCTGCGAATCTACCAGTTGGAGAGAGTAGATGTTTGTAAGTGCGATTCGGAAGGTAGTGAGGGCGAGTCATTAACATTTGAGGAATTGGAAGCTGCCGCACCGATAATCAAGCAGTGGTACATCGAATGTCATAATTATCCAAGAGTTGAATGGCAAGATGTCCAGATGAGGCTAGTGACTGATTTATCTAGGTTGGGTTACAAAGTCCAAACGGAAGGAATGAAACTTGTTGCAATTTCCTAGGGTGATTTGTCTCACAGTTGATCGTCACATTCAGCGGTTTGACGACACGGCAAAACATTTGGACGAACAGGGAATCAAGTGGGAGAAGTTCACGGCTTTCGACAATCAGATTTGCCGTTTAGTTCCTGTGGAGACTTTCGACCTGGATCGGGCTGGGGAACGAATATCGCCAAAGCATGTAGCAGCCACGCTTTCACACCTAGCCATTTGGTTTGTAATGCTGCATCAGCCGGATGACACCTTCATTGTTTGCGAGTACGATGTCCGATTTGTTGAGGGCTGGCAGGAACAGTACGAGCGAGCAATAAAGGTCGTGCCGGAAGATTACGATGTTCTGATGCTGGGAAACTGTTGTACTCAGGGCAGGCCCGTTACTCATATTGCAGATAACGTTTACGATGTTCGTTACCCTTTGTGCGGACATTGCATCCAATTTCGGAAGAAAGCTCTACCAACCTTGATTAAGGAGCAGCAACGAATCTTTATGCCACTTGATATAGCTCTTTACCACTTGGCTTTTCCTAAGCTCAAAGTGTTTACGGTATTGCCGCAAATCGTGACCCAACACGGAACGCCAACACCGATATGAACACGATCTGTATTCCAAGCCTAGGAGTTAAGGACTCGATTGAGTTACTTGATCGAATAGCATCCTCGATTGATTACCACATTCCGAACAAGCTCGTTATAAATAACGGGCTAGAAGATATGCTAGTGGAATGGAATGACAGGCATCCTGACTGGATAGTGTATGAACCGCCAACAGGTAATTTGGGCGTAGCCGATTCATGGAATTTCTGTTCCAAAATGTTTCCTGATGAGAAGTCGTGGCTCTTAGCAAATGAGGATTGCTGGTTTTTGCCGGGGCAGTTGCAGCAAATCTGCGAGACATCAGATGCCTATTCTGACGAACCCCTGATTTACCTTAATTCCAGTTGCGCGTTCTACTGTTTTGTTTGGCAGGCTACTGGCAAGCGAGATTTCGGAGATTTTGATGCTAACTTTTTTCCAAGCTACTATGAGGACGTGGACTACCGAGTAAGAATGAGATTGGCCGGGAAAACAAATCATGTGTTTGCCTTGGAGGGTCAGCCCGTAGTTCCTCACGGCAAGCCCCGAAGCGGAGGAACAAACTACGCAGCGATGCAGCAAGGGGCGGGATTACTTAACCGAGCGTATTGGCGGAAAAAGTGGGGTTCGGACAACCATGAGGGCGCGGGTTATTCGACACCATATAAAGATCAACGCCTAACAGTTCGTGATTGGGTGTGGGACGCCCAGCATAGGGCGGAGATTTTTCCGCTTTGGCGAGAGTTCATTTCACAACCGAATCCGAGTATTTACTAATGATTATAAATTACTGTACGGGGGCTTCGGGCTTTGTGGGCAAACACCTGTTACCAAAACTAACAGGTGAAACAATAGCTATCCCGCACCAGGACATATCTACCTATCACTTTGGAGACTTCCAGAACTTCTTCTTCTTATCAACCTATGGCAACATGGCCGACCACCAGGACATCGTAAAGATATTCAAAGCCAACGTAACCGATGTCCTAAAAACAGTCAGACAAATAAGTAGCATGAAGTTTGAGTCGGATTTGTTTCTATTCGTAAGCTCATCTTCGGTTAATCTTCAGGTGCAAACATCTTACTCTCACACTAAGGCAGCAGCAGAGCACATCATTGTATCGAGTGGGCTACCAAGCTGTATCGTGAGGCCATATACGATCATCGGAGTTGGCGATAATGAAAACCATCTTGTACCAAAGCTGATACAGTCCTGTATGGAAGGAACTGAAATGGACTTTGTGCCGGAACCTACTCACGACTACGTTGACGTTGAAGATGTCGTGGATGGCCTGATCTATTTAGCCAATAACAAAATGGAAGGTGTTTACGAATTAGGGAGCGGAGTAGCTACCAGTAACCAAGAAGTATTGGAAATGGTTGAAGAAGCAACTGACAAGAAAGCTAATGTTCGGCTGATAGAATCACTGCGAGATTACGATACGGAAGATTGGTATTGTAAAGAGCCTGTGTTTGGTTGGAAGCCGAAGAAAACATTAAAGCAGAGTATTGAGGAAATGGTTGAGACTTATGTACGGTAGAAAACGGGGCTATGGCCTTAACCACGAACTTGGGCCTGCGAATCATAATTACAAACATGGACTATCGGGAAAACCTCGTCCTAGGATTTATAGTTCATGGGCAAATATGATTCAGCGTTGTTGCAACCCGGAATCTAATGATTTTGGCAACTACGGCGCAAGAGGGATAAAGATTTGTCAGTCTTTAAGGGAGAGTGCCGTTAATCTCAAACTTCTTATTGGTGATCCTCCTGACGGACTTACAGTTAACAGGATTGATAATGAGGGACACTATAGCTGCGGAAGATGCCAAATGTGCTTGGAAAATGGGTGGACTAAAAATTTGGAATGGGCAACTGCTGAAAAACAAAGCAGGAACAGACGTTTTGCTGTAGAACTTACATATCGTGGCGAAACTCATTGTATTACCGAGTGGGCTGAGATTTTAGGCATAAAGGCTAGAACAATTCGCGGTAGAATTGCTCGTGGATGGACTGGCGATTGCCTTTTATCTACTGATTTGTCAACGACGCCATACAAATTCAAATGAACACATTAGAACGACGTTGCATAGAAATCAGTTACAAGAATCGCCTTACGCACGTATCTAGTGTTTTGAACACTGTTAATACCCTGGATGCTATTTATGCTAGGCGGGCAATCGCAGACCCCGTGCTTTTATGTAACTGTCACGCCTCTCTCGCTCATTACGTCGTTTTAGAGGCTCACGGCCTATGTAATGCCCAAGAGATGGTGGAAAAACACGGTACACATGCCCACAGAGACATGGAACACGGCGTATGGGCATCTGGAGGATCGCTAGGGCAATTGGAACCTATAGCGGTCGGAATGGCCCTGGCAGACCGTAAACGCAATGTATGGCTTGTTACAAGCGACGGAGCGTGTGCCGAGGGAAGCGTTTGGGAAGCGTTCAGGCTGGCTTCTGAGCAACGTTTGGGCAATCTTCATATCTACGTGATAGCAAATGGACTTGGCGCTTATGGCCCGATTGACACCGACAAACTACGCGACCGGCTGGCCTTTTTTCTTTACCCGCTCACGTTTGAATTTGTCAGTCCGAAGATGCCGTTCCAATGGCTAGAGGGATTGGATGGTCACTACATGAAAATTTCCGATGAACAATTCAAAGAAGCGATGAAATAATTCTATGAAACGGCGCGATTCTTTCGGGATAGAACAATATGCGCTGAACACTTTTGCATTTAGGCTAACTCCGTCGTGGAGTAGAATACGGTTCAAGGGGAGAGACAGATGGACGAAGAAAGATGCTGAATGGGTCTGCGGTTACCTGCGAAACATTAAATGGAAAACATGCCGAGTAATTGAAGTCAAAGACTAAAGAAATGAACGAGAGTAAGAAACCGAATAAACCAATAATCAAAAGAAAAGCCACGGGCCGTGTCTTCTGGCTAATAAAAAACGAGGAAGGTCTTTGGGAAGAATACCCTTGTAAGCAGAAAGGCGTAGACCAGCCACAAATTCAAGTTCAACAAGTTTTAGAAGATGGGCCAGTCGTTATGGAATGGGAAGATGTTTTTAAAACTGAGATTCCTCGCGACGATACTATTTCAGAAGAAGATTTATTCTGGCTGAAAGAATCAGTCAAAGCTGTTGAGGATATGGTTCAGGCAGATAAAGAAGGCAGGGATTGGCGGCCGTTAATGGAAACATTTTTGGTGAATTGGAATAGGTTCAAAAATTAAAGCCAAAATGACCCTTAACGATTACCCGCTTCACAACAGTATCCGAGGCTGGGGCGCTCGTGCTTTGTATTTTGAGATGCAAAATAATCCTGATGTGTGGCTTGTGAGTGCCGACCTGGGGTACAAAATGTGGGATTTACACAAGCAGGACTTTCCCGAACAATATGTGAATGTCGGAGCGGCGGAACAGTGTGCGGTCGGAACAGCCGTGGGCCTTGCGCTCTCACAAAAAATCCCCTTCGTTTACAGCATTACGTCGTTCCTGCTTTTCAGAGCTTTTGAGTGGCACCGTAATTTTTTGCAACACGAAGGAATACCAGTTAGGCTAATTGGTAGTGGGCTGGACGACGACTACAAACATGACGGTATAACTCATCACACTTTTGATGCCAAGAAAGTGTTGAAGCTATTTCCCAAGATCAAGACCTACTTCCCAAAAGTAAAAGAAGAAGTACCAGAAATAGTAATGAAAATGGTTAAGACGGATGAACCCAGCTTCCTTTGTTTGCGGCGATGACAGCAGGAGAGGCATATATTCTGCAACTTGGGCGTCTTTACGAGATGGTTGTATTTGGTAAGAGGAGTAATTTTTGGTCTAAACTGCTGCGATGATACCGAGTTACTTAACTAAGGCGATTCACGAATATATCCCGATCCTTGAAGGATGGTGCTTGCCAGAGCGGGCGTGTGAGTTGGCGGATATGGTGATGGAAATTAAACCCAAAACTGTTGTGTCCCTTGGAGTGTTTGGAGCGCGCGTAGAGATAGCGATTGGTTTCGCGCTACGACAGAATGCCAATGGCGGGATGGTTTACGGAATTGATCCGTGGCAGAAAGAAGCCGCCATAGAGGGCGAGAGTGCCGAGAATAGAAAGTGGTGGGACGAGAACATTGATCTTGATGCAATCCACGCTGGGGCCATGCGCGCTATTTGGCTACACCGGCTTGAACCGTGGGTAACAATTATCCGGGCTAGAAGCGAACACGTCTACCAACTCTTTAACGACATTGGACTACTTTATCTTGATGCCAATCATACGGAAGAAGCTAGTTGCCGCGATGTTGCCAATTATGTTCCAAGAGTGATGTCGGGCGGATACGTTATAGCCGATGATGCAGATTGGGCCATACCTGGAGTCAACGGAGAAATAATCAACACCACCAAAAAGGCTTTGGAGATGATCGAAAAAGATTGCGAATTTGTTAGGCAATCAGACAACATGCGGGTTTACCGAAAGAAATAGTTATGTTTACACCACTCAAGAATTTGATCGTCGTCGAAATAAAGCAGGAAGAAACAAGGAATGGATTCCTGATTCCAGACCAATACCGAACGAGTCCGTTTGGAATTGTGAAAGCTGTTGGTACAGGCAAGAAAACCAAGAAAGGCGTGACCGTTCCGATTCCGCTGAATGTTGGCGATAGAATCCTGATCTCAGATTCGGGCGGGCGTAGAGAGATCGAATACGAAGGAAAGAAGTGTTGGTTAATGGATGCCGATAACATCCTTGGGATTCTGGAAGAAGAAGAACTGATAAACTAATGCCCATTCCTCTAGAAGAGCCTCCGATAAAGCGTGAGGACTCAACTCCGACCCTGGCCGAACAATGTAAGAATAAAAGCTGGGGGTTTGGGTTCTATAACTTCGGGCTAGGGGAAGCTGAAAACAGAACCTTCTTCAACTGCGGCCTCGTAGAGCGCAAGGATGGCCTGTGGTTGCTGGCAAGAGTTAGTGAGATAACAAACGACTGGTTCGGACTAAACAGCGTATATGCGTTCATGCTGGACGCTTCTGGCAAGGTACCAAAAGTAGGTCACAAACTTGAATGGACGGATTCAGTTTGGAACGAACAGTTTGAAGATGCGCGTGGAGTTTATTTTCCGTCTTTGGATCAAACTGCGATTGCCTGCTGTAATTTTATTTGGCGAGGAGATAGCTGGACTGGTGCGTTGCAGGTTGTGGGATTTTTCGACAACGAATGGCAATGTAAAATTAAGCACCGTCCACCAATCGGTGGCAACCCGCCCGAACTTCGAGATATTGAACCAAAGCAGTACGAGAAGTCATGGGTACCGTTCTTTTACAAAAACAAACTTCATATCCTCTATTCTTCAAAGCCGTGGATGATTTACGAATTTGGGGATACCTGGGAAGATAACAAAGCGTGGCAGGATACGAAGGGGGTTTCGTGGAAGTACGGGATCATTCGCGGCGGCACTCCTCCGGTTTTAGTCGATGGTAAGCTGTGGACGTTTTTCCATTCGTCCTTGAAATGGCAGGGTAATTATCGCCGCTACTACATGGGCGCGATAGCCTTTGAAAACAAGCCGCCCTTCAAGCCACTTCTAATAACTCCCGAACCTTTACTAGCGGGTTCACAAAACGACCCTTGGGCCGCAAGAAAGCCTCCGTGCATTTTTCCATGTGGAGCAATTTACCGCGACGAACAGTTTTTCATTACTGCTGGCGTGAATGATGTGAAGTGTGCATGGATTGAGTTGTCCTACGATTCTCTTAAACCCTTAATGCAACCGATTGGTGATGGCGTTACTCCGATTCTTCCGCAAACCGGACTTTCAAATGGCGAGATTAAGAAGCAGCAACTTCGTGAGCGGGCGGCTAACGCAAGGGCAGTGCTGGCTAAAATGCGTGAGAACGGGCAGCTTAAACCTTTCAAACGGAAGCGGAAAAGAGTTGCGTTAAAAGCGAAGTGAATGTAACAAGGCGAATCGTGCCATTCGCCTAAATGCTTCTTTCTGAAACTAGAACCTTGTTAAGTCGATATGCCGGTCAAGGCAATGATTTCGAGGATCGCCTGAATCTGGTAAGGGCAAGGCTGTTCCCGATGCTTAATAGCCGGGACACCAAGCTACAAAGGGCTTATACGGTCTATTCTGATCGTGACGGCAACTCGATAATCACTCCTGAACGAGATGTAACGGCAATTTTGGCAGGCGCAGTCCGAAGCCCCAACGTTCTTTGTACGGGCGACCCAATGGGGGTCAGGGGAGGCTATGCTGAGTTCAGCACTAATGGTCTTGGCTATGGCGGACTGACAATGGATTTTACAGAAGTAAATGGTCGATTCTGCGTGTTTCAAGAATGGTCGGACTCGATGCTTCTCAGATTCAAGTTTGAAGCTACGGAATCAAGTGGCGTAATTCATATCAGGGGTGCTCTGGATGGTGAGAAAGTTTACAGCCTTTATTCTGGAAGTTGGATTGATGGAGAGAAGGTTGCTTTTGTCGGTACAACGACCGTAACAACCACCAAGTATTTCGATCCTGATGATTTGAGCGTGGTTAAGCCTGTTACCAATGGCCGAGTAACAATGTACGCGGTTGATAGTGACGGAATAGAAACAGCGGTCGCAAGTTACGAGCCAAGCGAAACAGTTCCTCGCTGGAAAAGGTACAAAGTTCCTGACTGCGAAGATGTTTCTGCTATCGAATCAACAACGCCAGTGACACCTAGCCAATTTTATACGAAACAGGAGCTAGATGACCTATTTAAGGACGAAGGAACGATCACTGTTTCTACCACAAGCTCACATGATCTTGTTTATGCTGCTTACTTCCTACGAATTGTTAAGGTAGTCGGAGCAGCGGGCAGCGGAAGTTATACGCACGACTTTCTATTAGATAACAGCACGGCCAAGAATGGGGCTACATTGCGAGTGGTTCTGTCCGTTGCTGCCTCGGCTAATCCACATCTGAAGTTTTGGGATAACGTAGCTACAGGTTCGCCACTGTGTGAAGTAGATGGTGATTCGTCCAATGTTCAAAATTTCACATTAGTATTTTCATATAACGCTTCTGCCTGGACTTTTGAGGGGAGAGAATTGTAGCCATGTCACAGTACGTTGCTGTAGTTAAGATAGGATATACGCCGCTCGTAAACGATGACGAGCCGTGTGTTCCAAGCAACATTGCTGCTCTTACCTATGGGTTAATGGCGTTACTTGCTGCTGATGCCCAAGACTTTCAGCGCGAAGATTCATTGTGGGGGAAAGCTAAAGATGCCTTAATTCAAGAGCAAGAGGACGATCAAGGCGGGGGCGTACCGCCAATGCAAGTTGCTGATTCGTTTATGATGAATGAGTTACGGTGTAGTAGTGAGTCATATTAAATGCCAAGTTATCTAGATACTTTTGTTAATCCGGTTACGCCCAAGCTGCCTAATCCGTGGGCCGATATGTTCGGAGACTTGACTCAGCGCAAACCTTATATCGGAGATACCTTTAACCAGAACGTAGCTTCAGATTATCAAACAGGGGGGCGTTATTCTTCGGGAAGTACAGAAACTACTTTTATTGGCGGAGCAAATGGAGAGAATATAGCCAAGGATTATCAAGCAGGCGGAAAGTTTTCAACTCAAGGGGCGCTGACAGATTCAATAGATCACGCGCAAATATGGCAAAACGCAGCCGCTAATCCTGTTCCTAAAACCGATTTCTCAGTGACAAAGGCAATGGAAGCACCGCGAGGGGATAACTGGAGATTTACTGGTGTAGATCGTGAGTTGTCGGGAATGAGCAAGAGTTACAATAATTCAGGTAATCCGTTGGGTCTAAACCTTCCCGGACAAGGCGAAATAGCTAAACATTACCGCTGGGATAGTGGATTTGAATAATGGCTTTATACGATCAAGAATTTGCGCGTTCGCCCGGAGTTGGTCAGCCGGGCAGTAATGTGCAAACAGATGAGACAAACCTCCGAACCGCCGCCGCAATGGAGCGTGGAGATAGGGGTAATCGTTTCGGATTTGGTTCTCAAGAATATCTACAAAATACCGATAACCCTGCCGTTTTACGAGCCAGTAGAGATACCGGAAGTTTGGTAGATCAAGCTCTTGAAGGACGTAGGGCGATGTTAGCTCAAGGAATTGATCCTGACAGACCAGCCATAGCTCCTGATCGAAAGCGTAGGACTGAAATGTTACACGAGTCAGTAGCTTTATCCCATGCAGCGCACCAAAGTTTTGAAGATCGACAAAATCTGAATGCTGTAAACGAAACAGGGGCATTACATAACGAACTAGCCAATCCGCCCAAAGGAATAAGGATAGGCACTCCTGAATATGGCAACTGGGTTTACGGGCTGGCTACCAAATATCCCAATGGGGCAATGACTGGCGCGGGTATGCGAAGCTTGGAGAGAGTGGCGGGATTGCACGATAGGGCGGCGGCGATTACAGGCCAGCCAGCAGTTGATTTGACCATACCTGAAGGATTTCAGGTCGATCATTATACTGAGGACACGAAAGGTAATCGCAGGACAGTTTTGAAGCCGGTTAAGAAAGTTGATTTCGATTCGGCGGTCAGTATTAGGGTTGGAGATTGGGATAAGGACAAACCTACCGAATTTGTGGGCAATAGTGCGGGGCCGATTGTTCGTATTGATACCGGCAAAACGTCCAAGCAGGGCAAGGCAATTGTCGAATACATGCCGATTAAGCAATATCTCGAAGCTGGCGGAAAACTGTCCACAGCAGACCAGAAAGCCCAACAAAACGATTCTACGGGCACTACGGCTACGGCAAATGCCATTTCGGGCAAGGTTCTGAAGTATAATCCCAAAACCGGGAGATTAGAGTGAGATGCCACAAGTTGTTGAGATTCCGGGTCAGGGAACGGCAGAATTTCCAGATGAATTATCGCATGACGAAATCTCGTCAGTAATTCAGAAACAGTTCTTTCCCCAACCTTCCACTGAAGGCTCGATGCCGAATGTGGCCGCCCTAAAAGCCGGAAAAATAGTCATGCAGGGCGCAACGTCCGAGCAGGCTGCCGAACAGTATCAAGCCCCATTAATTTCGTCCGAAACAATACAGGCGATTCCTTCGCCATTGAAGATTGGGGCTAATTTGAGTGAAGTTTTGTTTCCGGGCAATACAATGGCAAAAGTGGCGCGTGGTATCGACGCCGGGACAGCCGATGTAGCATCTTCCCTTACTTCTCCGATGAATTTGTCCTTGGCCGCTGCTGGCGGGCCAGTAATCGGAACGCTCGGAAAGCTTGGGACAGTTCTATTGTCGGCTGGATTTGAAGCTCAAGCCTTGAAACACGCACCGGAACAATGGAAAGAGTTTAAGGCGGCTTATGATTCGGGCGATTATGAGAATGCGATTCGCATAGGGTCTGGAATGGTAGCCAGTTTAGGGCTACCAGCCGCAGCCGTAGCTATTCACGGAGCAGCCGCTAAACCAACTCTAACCGAATCTCTATTTCCAGAAACCAAGCCAACCGAGATACCAAATGCCGAAGTTCCAATCCAAAAAACGAGTGAGACAATTCCTACAGAAAGAGTCGTTGAAGAAAAACCCACACAAGAAGTTCAAGCAGCGCCAGAAGCGCAGCCGATAACTGAAGAAGCGGGGGCAAGTCCGCAAACTACGTCCCCCGCGACTTCAACGATAGAGGTACCATCGGAAGCAATTACGCCAAAGATAGAAGAAGGTCAAGTAGCTACCGCTAATGACTTTACGCCCGCGCTCAAGACTTCAGATGGGACAGTTATTAAGGGCGAGCAGGGTCAAACCCATCAAAACATCTACGATGCTCAAGCTGATCCTGCGGCCCTACATGCCTCTGGGCCTGAACATGGCTTCGTAGATAAGGACGGTAATTTCAGAACACGACAAGAGGTATCTGCGGCCCTTGGCGAAGCCGAGCCAATACAGTCTGAAAGACTAGCTGAGCTACAGAATGAAAAAGCAAAAGGAACTGGACAAACAGAAGAAGGCCAGGAAGGAAGCGCGGCGACAAGTGAAAATCTTCAACCGACTCAGGCGGATGCAGTACCACAAGTGGATGAACAGCAAGGAGCGGCAGAGCCTACAGGAATCAGCCACGAGCGGCTTACTCAGACCTATGGAGAAGATGCCGTAATTGTAAATAAGGGCAAAGGGCCACAGGAATGGCAACGAATAGGACAGGCTGATACCCGCGATCCATATTCAGTGTTAAGCGAATCCAAAAAACAGGGCATAGCTACTCCCAAAGATGTGGCGCTGCTTCGTGCCGAACATCAAAGACTGGTTAATTCTGCCAGAAATGCTTATGGGAAACCGGAATACAACGAACTAGCGCAGAGAGCGGCAGATATGGCTAACGCGATTAAGGAAGTAGCTCACGGCCCAGCATCAGATGTGTTTCGCGCATTGCAGGAAGTGGATATTCCGAAGTACGATTCACCGGCTGATTTTGATGCTATCGTGCGCGAGAGAATGAATCGTGAAGCTACTCCGAAAGAACAGGAAACATTTGGCAAGATTGCTGATGAGCTAAAGAATGGAGATAAGGAAGTTGTAGCCAAAGCTACTGAAGTTCAACGTAAACTTAGGCAATATCGCCCCAAAGAAAATGTTCCATTTGATGAAGCCTCGAAGTTTGTTAGAGAGCAGATCAAAAAACTAACCGAACCTTGTGTATTATAAATGCCTGCTCCTTGCTACGAAAATCAGACCCGCGATAAGCTGAAAATACCTCCAGCTATTGCCAAGGCTTTTATGAACGAGGTTTTGGAAAACTTAAAAGCAGGCGCAAGTTATCCTGAAGCATTGGATGCAATATCAGAACAATCAGGACTTCAGCCTGAGACAGTTAATGCGATTTTGCGTCGTGACTCGAAAGTTTTCTCGATAACAAAACAGGCCGTAGCTCGTGCAGGGCAGGTAAGAACAGTACGTAATGCTGCCGAAAGTTTCGCTGAACAACTCAAGGGCGATGGTCAGTTGCAGAAAGAGCCAGGAACCATAGCGAAAGCATGGGACTTACAAAGACGAGCCGCTCTATTTGGGCACAGTACTGTGTTCCCGTGGACTCACATGAGGAATTGGGCCGTACAAATTCCTACCGAGGCTGGTAGAGCACGAATGGACGCATTCTGGCGAGCCGCGACGGATACGTACAGGTATGCCGGGGAGCGCGGTAAAGCTCTTTACGAGATGGATATGAGCCTGATGAAGCTAGGGGATTATTATGACTTTCTGGAGAAATCAGGGTTGGACGTTAATCCCGGCAAAAAGGGGCCGGGAGATATTCTTTTGGAGAACAGAAAGCCCTCATGGCAAACCCGTAATTTCGATACTTTGAAACTGGCTCGTTATACTGAAGGGGTGCGGGTATGGAAAAACCTTGATCCGGCCTTACGTGAAGGCGACACCGGCAAAGCTGTAGCCGCAATGCTGGCCCGCGATCTTAATTATGCTACGGGGAGTGTCATGCCTCCAGTCGGAGAATCGGCCAACATGCTCGCCAAAACTACCGCGCAGCTTTCTCAGATGACGGGGCATTACAATCTACTCCTGTCATCAAAGTTGTTTTTCGCAAAACATATGGAAGCTACGTTAAGCCCGTTGCGTTATCTAGCCAAGGCAGGGCGAATGACACCAGCGGAACGCGCTGCGTCTAATGTTGCAATAGGCAGGTGGGCCAACATAGTTACAACGCATCTTGGCATCTTGGGAGTAAATTACGCCTTTAATAAGGCAATGGGTTGGCAAACTCCTAATCTTACCGATCCAAACAAGTCTGATTTTCTCAGATTGCGGGTTGGCAACAACATTGTGATTCCATTCTCTCCTATGCTGGAAGCCATACGCCTTCCAATCGTAGCCACGGCAGCAATGGTAACTGGCAAGGGAAGTGCGGGAGAGCGGGCGTGGACGGCAATTTGGAATGCGGCACACCCTTCTTTTCATACGGCCTACGAACAAACAACAGGGAAAGAATTTACAGGTAGGCCCGTACCCTCAATTCGAGGGTTGATACAAAGCAAGGGCCAATCAGGGTACGTTAAATCAGATAAGGCCAAAGTAGGAGTTACCGAATACTTAACTACTCGCGGCACTCCGATTGCGGTATCAGGGGCGTTGAGGGAGTATTATCATGCACTTCGGGACAAGGGCGTTGACGCAAGCATGGCGATGGGAATTGTTAAGAGCGCGGTAGCAGGAGTATCAAGCGGACTCTTAGGAACACACATGTACGAGGAAGAACCTAAAAAACAAAAAGAAACAGGACGGGGAGAGCGCAGGTAATGGCTAACGACATAACTCCTCCTCCTGGTAAAATGGTTGATGAAAGGCTGAGGCCCGACCATACCGTAGCATCTTTCAGCGAATTGGTTGTTAGAACAAGTCCGCGTTATCAAGCCAACCATCCAGTAAAGAGAGGAACATTGTATAGCTCGCTTGTTGGAAGCGATGTCAACATTTCTGCCGCTTATCCCGCTCTTTACTTCCTTCGTGAGGTTGCGCCACTAGGATTCAGCGATTTGCGGGGGATACCCTCAGATCAGCTTGTTAAGTGGATGTGGACGACGGACGACTTAGCCGAGAATAGCTACAACGCCAAGGTTGATTATTCCGGTGATGCGGTAGCTAATCCTGTTTACACCAGAATCAGTACAGTCCGAAGGAAAGATTACGAATCTACCCCGACTATAGCTTTAGGCACGGCATTTACAGGACTGATTAGTGTCAATGTCACGGCAGGCGGAACAAGTTACACTACTGCTACCGGAACAATAGCAACAGGAGCTACGGTCGAGTTCGTTATCGCAAGTGGCGTTATCACTGGCGGAATTGTCACCAACGAAGGTGCAAGTGTAGCTAGTGGTGGTTCGATAACAATAACGGGTGATGGGACGGGGGCTACAGCTACAGCCGGAATCCAGCCAGCAACAGCTATTCTTGTTAGCCAAAAGAAACAAGAGCTACCAGACAACGATCCTTTAGCATTGGAGTACGTTCAAATTTTGAGGGTCTATGAGGTTTTGCCAGGGCCATATCTCCCATTCACAAGGTACGACGAAAACCTAGGACCAATACAGGGTCGCAGAAGGGCCGTAGTTAATACAGGCCAAGCAGCAGTAATAACAGCTACCTCCAAGAAAACCTATGAAGCTAGGGATGGTAGTTCGTACGTGTCATGGGAAATTGAGGAAATATGGAGTGACGGCACGGGTAGCGCAGGCAACCCGGCCTACCCAATTCTAGTCAAAGACTTCTATGATGATGAACGTGGATCAGTCCAACAAAAAAGTCAGATAGTTGTTGCGACTGGAAGTGAAGTTGGAAGTTTGGTTAATACTGCCGGTGCTATAACTCGCGTTACTTACGAGCCGTACGCAGATAATCCGGCGCTGCTCAAAAAGATAACTGAAACTTCGGGGCAAACCGGGCCACAGTTAGCAGGACAAGACTTTGACGATGTATTTGGGGTAGTCGTTCAATTCACGAGGCAGATCGTAGCAACAGCTAGTGCTGGTCTAAGTACTCTGTGGCGAAAAATCAATCCGCTTAATAAAGAACAGTCTGTAATCACGGATGTCAACATCACGGCGCTCACGACGTTTCTCAGCACCTACTCAATTTCATGGCCCGGTACAGCTAATCTTGATCTTCCAGACACGCTTACGGGTCTTACTGGATTGTTTGAAACCGGAAACCATGCAGGCGAGTACATAAACGATAATGCTTTCGGTTTCGCTACCGATCATGGTCAATGGTCTGTCAATGTTCGGGGGGAAGGTAGTGGGGGTGGTCAAATCATGCCGGACGTTAGGATCGACATTAGGCTAACTGATGCCAGGAACGTTCCCACAACACATTACGTGTTTTTCCTTCCTGCGCCGGTTACGGCAGCAGCGTTCAATACTCGATTGGCCGCGCTTGTTGGAGCGACCGTCAACGCATGGCCGAAGTTTAGACCGCAGATACATACCCTTACAGTAGTAGGTCGCAGCCTTGATCTAACAGCTAATGTCGATGGTTACGCCAGTGAAAGCTGGGATAGCAATGTTCTTTCTTATACTTCGGGACATGGTAGCTCGCGCAGGAGCGGGATGAACATTCGCACAATCAAGCTACCGCCCACAATTCATGGTTCAATTAGTATTTCAAGCAATGCACAAACCCTGACGCTGAGCGACGTAGAAGCCCATAGTATTGTTGGTAGCGCGTTTCCCGGACTCGACGAAGATGTTGTTTTGACCGGAGAGCAAATTGCAGCGGGCATTTCCCCGACTTCCCTTTCTGCAACAGCGGGTACATCGGTAATACCTACAACCGGAATCTATAGACTGAACGCTCCGAACAGCGAGCCATACAAGTATGGGTTCGTGCGTTGCCATGCCGAGGTAGTCGATGCCTCGGACATTTAGGTATGGCCGATTTCCAAAAGTTCGTTGACGAGATTAATAGCGATACAATCGAGTTCGCCAAACGCATCAATCAAGCTTCCGATCAGAGAAATAATAACGTTAAGCCGCGCGAGACGCCACGTATTGAAGTTGAGAGTAATACGCTCTACAGTAATCCGGTTCCACGCCAAAAGATTGTTGACGCTCCATCCATTCCGCTGGATTCCTGCCGCCTTTGGTACTCAAATCCTGTTACGTATAGTTAATGCCAACCAATGACAAAAGCGAAGGTTGCTGCGAAGAACCGCCCTGCCCAACCGTAACGCTGCTCTGCGACTCGATTAGTGCGAGTAAGAGTAAGTGTGGGTTCTTTATTTCTGGCGTTTGGTATCTTGTACGCACCGAAGCCGTCACTTGTACTGATGATGTTTGCACTTGGGAATTTACCTGTTGTTATCCCCCAACCACTTTCCACGATCAGGTACGCACCTATGATCCGGATACTTGCACCTTTGCAGATGATAATACCCACGGAGGCTGTACCGTCACAATATGTAACCAAAAACACACTCCGTTTGTGTTTCCTTATCGGCCAGGTGATCCATTGGAGTGCCAAGACCCAGCTTCCACTGGCTGTTCAGGAGGAAGCCATAACTACACGACATCGTATAGTTCCGAATATCTAACTGCTGACCTAATTAGCAAAGTCGAAGCTGCGCTCCCATCTTATCCTAACACATTCAATGGAACCTGCTCGGCCCTTCGCAATCTTTCAGCCGATGAAACGAGCTACACAATTCGCAGACTCAAATACAAATTCCGCGTCACCTGTCCGGTCACTTGCCAACTGAAACTTTTCTGGAACGAGACCTTCAAACCAACACTGGCGGCAGCGGTCACTTATTGCGGAAGCTCCTATGCTATCGGAGCAACTGACCCTAACCCATCGCACTGGACAAAGACGGCCAAGAACTACGCCTTCTCGTTTTCCGGTAATCCGTGCGGCCCGAGCAATCCCGGCGGAGCACCAAGCAATCCGACGGGGTCAACTACCGACTTCGACAGCAGTGTATCGAGCGAAGTAATGGAACCCTCCACTAACGGCACGATCTCAATCACCGACATCCGTTGGTCGATCTTAGACGGCAGCAATGATACCGATAAATATGAACCCGACGCGAGTTCGATTGAAGGCGTCGATCAATTTGCCGGAAGCGGGACAAGCTACCTCTGCAATTCTCGCACCGCCGCGCAACCCAACTGCATTCCGCCAGAACTATGATTCCACAAGGCGTTATCGAAGTACGACAAGAACTGTGCGTCGAGTGCGCCCATAAAGCCCACGATCCCTGTGCATCCTGCGAACATGGTTGCTGGGGTCAATACGAAATTACAGGCTGCGACGATCCGAACAGAAAGATTCAAGGCATGGGGGATGTAGTTGCCATGATTGCCCAGCCAATTGCAAAAGGAATTGACGCCATGCTAGGAACAAGATTGCAGAACTGCGGCGGATGTGGTAAACGACAACGAAACTTGAACCAACTTACTCCATTCAAATAATATGGGCGCACCAAACAAACTCCACCTAGCAATCACTTTTGAAAAAGACGGCATCTACGTCGAAACACGCGGCGGGGCCGATAACATGACGCAAAAGAAAGCCATCCCGCGCAACGGCGAAACCGATATGAAGCAGGAACTTCTCGAAACGATTTGGGCCTACGATATTCCGAAAGAAGCCGAAGCAGAGAAGAAGTGAATGGCTCTAGTTCTAAAAGACCCATCGGTAGTGCCGGATACGGGATGGATGTTTCCGCATGTTGCTCCGGGGCAATTTATCTGCGTTCGCAACTACCAAATTCTCTATTCAGAGGTTGAGAAAGTCTATCGCAGCAATAATCAACCAGTTCCTAGTGAGCAGGACGTAATTGATTGGATGTGTGCAAATCTTTATCTAGAATGCAGAGAAGGCCCGACCCCATTCATCAACCGATTTACTCAAGGTCTACCTATCCCGGCGAAAGGCTGTTGCGGGAAATGAGCGTGATGCAATTTATTATTGGGTGTCTAGCGACGTTCCGACTGACCTGCTTCATATCTCGCGATTACGGCCCGTTCGGAATATTCTCTGCGCTACGAAAATGGGACAGAGGAAGCAAGTTGTTAAAATGCACGTTCTGTACTAGCACATGGTTGGCAATGTTTGTTAGTCTTGGATTCTACTTTTCTGGCGTAAATGTTACTTGGATGGAATGGATTTGTTACACGCTTTCATTCAGCACGATCACGATAATCATTGACCGCACTTGGGTTAGTGACTATATAAGCAACTAATTTCAATGGCCGTAGTCGATAATTATTATCAAAGTCCCGAGTACAAGCATGACTGGTATATCAAGAATCGTGCTCGCATTCTGGAAATGCGAAAAGACACATACCGAAATGACTCCGCCCCGATAAAGGTTAAAACGGCTAAATGGGCCAAGGACAATCCGATTAAAGTTCGTGGCTATAAGACAAGGTGGAGACTGAATAATCCAGAGAAACAAAAAGCGGCAGTAGCTTTGTGTGAGCAGAAAAACCCTAATCTCAAGCTTGCCCGACTCTTCCGAAGAAGAGTTTATTTGGAGCTTAAGAAGCACAAAACGAGCAATTACTATAGTAGTACTTTTAGCTTAATCGGGTGCTCTATCGAGCAGTTAAGACAACACCTTGAATCGCAGTTCATTGATGGAATGTCATGGGAAAATCATGGTATTAAGGGTTGGCATATTGACCATATTATCCCGTGTGATTACTTCGATTTGTTTGATCCTGTTCAACAAAGCACTTGCTTCCATTACTCAAATCTTCAGCCGCTTTGGTGGATAGACAACCTCCGTAAGGGTAATAAGATCATGCTGAGAGAGATATAATGGTAGGAGAATTGCCAGCATCCGTTACTCTTGATAAATCCGGTAAGGAGATTATACCGGCAGATCGTTTTTCCAATTACGAAGAGGTAAGCACATTATGCCGTGCCGTAATTCAAGCAGATAGAACGAGGGCATTATTTCGTAGTCAAATTGACTCCCACTTGGCCGGATTCCCGGTCTATTCGTTGTCAAAATTAAAAGCATTAGGCCAGGGTTGGAGGGCGCGAGTTAACTACAGGGAAATGGCCGGATTTATTAATACTCGCCAGCAACCACTGTTCGATCTAATCAGTGAGGTTGACCACATTATTGAAGTCGAATTAGATGAAAAATTCAAAGGTCAGGAGCGGGAAGATATTCAGCAAAAGTTAGCTAAACATTTTAGCTGGCTAATACTGAAGCGCTGGCGGAACGGATTCAATTATCATTTTCCAATGAGTCAGAGGGAAATGCTCGTTCATGGCATTGGCGCGCATGTTCGACCTAATCCGCGCGACTGGAGGCCGCGTAGTCCTAGAAATGGACATATCCTATTTCCCGAAAATGCACCTGTTAATTTTTGTGAAGATGGAGATTGGTTTGTTTTGCGAGACTTCATTCCAGATCACGTTATTTACAAATATGTCAGGAACGAAAAAGCTGCTCGCGCGCTAGGTTGGAATCCGAAAGCCTGCTGGAAGGCAATGGTGATGTCTAGTAAGAATGTTACAAAAGCCAGCAGTAATCAAATCGAGGAATATCAAAGACAAATGCAGCGTGGAGACATGGGTTTTAGTATGACCCGTCAGGCTGGAGTGTGGGTTAATTTCATGTTCTTCAAAGAACTAGATACTGACAAGATTAGCGAGTACGCGGTAGCCGAGGACGTTGATCCCGGAGATTATCTTTTCAAAAAGAGGAATCTGTTTTCAGAGTGGTCAGACATCCTTACGCTCTATCCTTTGGACATCGGCTTCGGTACTCTGTATTCGATAAGAGGGTTAGGCGCTCAAGCGAAAGATTTCTTCGAGCTTTTGAACCGTGTCCGTAACTCAATGGCCGATCAAGTCATGCTTGGGGCATATCCGAACGTAGAGCAAACCCAGCCCAATATCGACCCTGACAAAATGCGGCTGGCAAGACTTGGTGGACTGAATATCACGCCATACGGGGTCAAGCCTTCGCTAATTCAGTATCCCCCGCTCAATAACGGCCCGATAGCTTTCTCCAATGAACTTCGTGGTACGTTAGATCGTAATAGCGAATCAGTTTCGTTCAGCAGCACGCCAGAGCCACGAGACAGAGAAACGGCTACTTCCTTTTCCATGCGTGCCCAAGACTCCGCTACGGTGGGTAAAGGGATGCAGGACATGTACGAGAGTAATCTATGTCAAGAGTACGATGTCATGTTCAGGATGGTTTGCGATAAGAGTAAAACCAGCGGAAGTACGGTTTCGGATAAAATGGCCCAAGAATTTCGGGACAGATGTAAGCGTGATGGAGTACCGGAAACTGCCTACAAAGCCATTGCCGAGGTAAAAGAAGTCACTAGCAGCGGTTCAGGAAGTGCGGCATTGCGCTGGCATATCGACGAACTCCTGTTCAAATACATCTGGCCCAATACGAGCGAGGATCGAAAGATTACGATTGAGCGGGATGCGGTAAGTAATCTTGTCGGATACGCCAAGGCTGATAGGTATGCTCGAAGCCTGATGGATAGCGACATGCCCGATCAGGATGATTCGTTTGCCGTGCTTGAGAACGATGCCTTGACTAATGGTGGCGAAGCAGAGGTAAACACCAAGCAAAACGACGTTAAACACCTTCAAAAACACTTCCAGAAGGCCGCAGAACTCGTCCAAATGGTGCAGCAAGGCATGTTATCCCCCGAAGCTGGTTATAACGCGATACACGCGATTGGAGAGCATTCCGCAGTCCATCTACAGAACCTTGCCGGTAATCCAATGCGGCAGGCTGAATACAAGAAGTTTGAAGCCGAATGGAAATCTCTGGCTAAGTTTGCTGATAAATTGCATGGACTGATTCAGTCTCAGGCCCAGGAACAACAGTCGGAACAGGACGTTACGGGAGAGTTTCTGAAAAAGCTCGACTACAAGACTGCCCCCGAATCAGTTAAGGAGAGAATGGAATCAATGGGCGGAATCCCACGCAGGACGGGCGACGTTTCTGTTCCTGCTCATGCCGCTGCTATTAAGAACGCCACCCTTCAATTAAAGGCCCAAAAACAAAACACTCAGACCGTATTTGACGCAGCCAAGATAAGGATGAACGGTAGCAAGGCTGCATGACTCCGATAGAAGCCTTTAAGTCCCAGCACGGACAAGAGTTTAAGAAAATACTCGATAGTCCGTCTTTTAACGCCGCCCTAGACCATCTTAGTTCTCAGGAGATAGCCCGAATAACCCTCTTGCGAGATAATGAAATCGAGGCTCATGGAAAACAGATTCTTGGAGATGTCCGAGGTTATTTTCGCAGACAACACGATCTTGTTACGCTATTGGATGAACCGATGCAGTATCCGGGTGATTTGAAAGAACAATATGTTCGACCAGAAGATGAGATTGATGAACAGGAAGCAACCGTCCGATCCACTTCGGTTTCTGAGGAATTTAGAACTTCTCTCCCTATAAGACCTATTATCTCTGAAGAAAAACCCAAAAGACGTGGCTGGCCAAAAGGCCGAAAAAGAGGCCCGCGCAAACCAAAAACTAGTAAATAATTATGCCAACCGAAACGGTCGAAGCTCCGCCAGCCGAAACTAAAACTGAAACAACTCCCGATCCATTGTCTGTATCCGTAGGAGATTTATACGGTGATGCTTTAGATAAGCTTCAAGGTAATGAGCCAAAACCGAAGAAGGTTAAGCCCGCAAAAGATGAAACCAAACCAGAAGCTAAAACCGAGGAGAAGAAAGAAACTAAAGCAGAAGCCAAGGTTGAAACGAAGATCGAGCCGCCTAAATCTGTTTTGGAGGCTGTTACTCAAGCTGCTAAACCTACTGAGGCCAAGACTGAGGATATTCCCGACGCACTAAAGGAATTTCAGGGCAAGTCTGATAAGGAAATCAATGTTGGTAAAATGCGGCAGGTCATGGAGGCCGAGGGTAAGGAAAAGCTCAGACTGCTAAAACAAGTTGAAACGTTGTCCGCAGAAAGGGGCAAGCCCGATCCTAAATCTGCTGAGAAAGTAGTCGCCCTGGAAAAAGAGCGGGACTCTTGGAAACAAAAGGCGGATGAACTTAATGATGCCGTAGTTGCCATCAATATCACTCAACACCCTGACTATATTGCCAAATACGTTAAAGGCCGTGAAGCTGAAGTAGAAAAAACCGTATCGCTTGTTAAATCCTATGGCGGTAACGTGGATGACTTTACCGAAGCTCTCGATCTACCCGAAGGTAAGCGGAGAACGGCGGCTATTAACGAAGCCCTGACCGATGTTGATGAAATGGGCCGAACTCGAATCTTTGCCAAGATCGACAAAATACAATCATTGGATGAGGAAGCTGCCGACCAAAGGAAGAATCCTCAAGTTAAGTTCGAGGAATTAGAGCAAAAAAAGCAGGAAGTCGCTCGCCAAAAGCAACAGGAAGCCGAAACTCGCAAACAGGAAACCTTCCAAAAGGTAGCTAAAACCCTACCTAGTGCCCACCCTCTGCTTCAAACAGTCGATACCTCGCTAGAAGGGGCTGACGAACAAAATAACGCTGTTAAAAGCAGTTTAGAGCGTGCCTTAGTTCATTTTGGCCCTGAAGCTAATCCCGAAAAGGCGATGGAAGTAGCAGTTAAGGGCGAAAACTACGACAGGGTTGAAAGAATGGCGTTGGATTTTTGGAAAAACTGGCAGGAAGCCGAAAAGAAATTAGCTGAGTACGATCAGGCCCAGCCCGACTTCCAGGGAACCGGCAAGCCAAAAACAGGCGATGATAAACTTTCCAAGTCTCCCGGACAACTCTTTACCGAGACAATGGCTAAATTGAGTAATCAGAACGAGGATTGAAAATAATCCTTGACGGCCATTTCATAGAGTCGTAATAGGTTAGTCGCGTAACAGAAGTCCAAGTTCAGGTTAAGAACCTGTTGCGGTCGTAAATTCGGGAGCAATACGACACCCGGAAAAGTTGACGGTCAGCTAAAGCTGATGCGCCAAAGTTAGTTACCAACTTTTACCGGAGAATAATAAAATGGCTTGCGCCGAATTAACAGCTTTCAGGACTGCTGTAGAAAGTCTTGACCAAAGAGTACTAAGAAGTCCCCGATTGGGGCGTGCGATGTTCTGGCGGAACATGATTCCACGTGGAACATTCGTTAAGAATCAGGGCGTTACTCGCTCTACCTTCACAATTAAGGCAACTGAACCACAAGACGATCAGAGCCTTTGGTATGCAGTTACATTATCATCGGGACAGCCCAATAATGCCTGCGATACCAATTTTGAGGATGTCAATGTCAACTACTATGAGCGTACCTACGGGCCAAAGAAAAGACGCTTCCGTGGGCCGGTTATCTGCAAAGAGAACCTGACATTCCAGCATGCTCCTGAGCGATTCCTCAACTCCTATGTTGACGAAATGGGGCGGTTGATGGCGCGCGTGCAAGAGTTTACTCTGCGCGGCGATTACACCACATTCGTTCCGTGGTTTGTGGATGGCGTTAAATATGTTGGGCCAAGTGCTATTTCGTCTGCTGCAAGAGCGTTTGAAGGGCCGTCCCTTGACCGATTGCAGGACATGGCGGTTGAGCTTATCAATGTTGGCGGTGGTTCCGAGCCGGATGGCGGGTACACAACGATGGGGCCAGATGGCCCGCAGTTCCCGGTCGAATCCAGCCTAGAACTTGCCAATCAACTCCTGAAGGCCAATGCCACGATCCGTTCGGATTCGCAGTTTGCGTCTGAAGGATTGGATAACAAGGGAGACTTCTCGCTCTGGCGGGCAATGGGGGCGACCCGAACATTCGGTAACTTCCGACTCGTTCCTATTCCTACCGCAATCCGGTTGGATTATACGGGTGGCGCTTATGTTGCTCGTAGTCCGTTCAAGGACGTGACCAATGTTGGCACAGACGGAGTTATCCTTAGCGACCAGTACAAAAATGCAGCCTTTGAAGCTGCGGTTGTGCTGTCTCCTAATGTGTTCACGGCAGAAATTGTAACTCCGACTAACTGGCAATTCCCGGACACGTCGAATTACAACGGGGAATGGGACTTCATTACTGGCGGGGAGCGTGTTTGCACGCCTGCCGTGTACGATCCACTCCACGAAAAGGGCCGTCACTTCGCCAAACTGGAATACGCGCCAAGGCCCGATTATCCGTTCCTTGGAGGCGTTTACGTTTACAAGCGTTGTGCCACAACGAAACAAACTATTTTCTGTTCGTAGGAAATAGTTAACCCTCAACGCCTAGCAGGATGTAAAAATTCTGCTAGGCTTAAGGGTTAACAGAAAGGAAACTATGTCAGATCAAAACGAACCAAATAAAACCGAAGCAATAAAAGTCGAGGATAGGGCATATGCTACCACTCCCGATCCGGCCAAAGAATTGCCCGTAGAGAAAACCTTTGTCCAACCAAAGGATGATGTTGTGATGAAGGACGGAGAAAAACTACAATTTCCTCCCGGTGTGGGTGAAGGTAAAATTGCAGGTGAGGGAAAGGATGTTAAATGAGACTTAAGATTTTCTGCCTTCTCTTTGTTGCATGCGTGTTTTTTGCGCCTCTTGGACATGCCCAATTCGGGCAACGTGCCGTCACCGCCCAGTCCTTTACTTCGGCCAACGGCACGGTAAACACTCAGGCTAATGATCGTTCCGTTATTCTGATAGCTTCGGGAGCTACAGTCGCAACGATAGCTGGCGTGTCGGTAACGATGATTGCCGGTCAAGTGATTTCAATTTTGGCACAGTCCCAAGATACACTTAGGCAATTTTCAATAACAGTTGCCAGTGGCGCGTTGGTGGTAATTGAAACCAGATGACCATTGAGACTTCTCTATTCATCCTTGGACTGGTAAACATATTTTTGTTGGTTAAACTAAATCGAAAGGTAAATCCTATCTATCATGTCCTGTAATGCAGCCTACCAGCAAAAATATCGAGAGAAGCACAGGTCTCGTACTGCTGTTTATTGGAAGATTTATGCTTCCAAAAATAAAGAACGATTAAGGGACTATCGCAGGAAATATAGATTGGGCCATCTAGCCGAGATTCGTTCCGCACAGAAACAATGGACTGATAACAACAGGGAGCGCCGTCTATTTTTACAGCGGAGATGGCGAAAATCGAATCCTGATAAACAGAGAGCAATCTTCAGGCGCTATTATTCAAAAAGATACAAACACGACATTGGTTTTAGGTTGCGGTGCTGCTTGGCAAATAGGTTGAGTTGCTGTTTACGGATTCGCTCGATATCGAAAGATAGCAATAAGACGACCATGAGGTTGCTGGGGTGTTCGATTGGTAGTTTCGAAATTTACCTAGAAAGCAAATTTGAACCCGGAATGACGTGGGATAATTACGGAAAAGGTAAAGACAAGTGGAACATAGATCATATTATTCCGTGTTCTTTATTTGATCTTACTAAAGAGAAACACCGGCTGTCTTGTTTCCACTTTTCCAATCTTCAGCCGATGTGGGAACCCGAGAATCAACGCAAGAGCAACCAGATTTTATTGGAGAAATCATGCTAATTGCAATTCTTATCCTTTGTGTAATTAATTTTTTTGCAGTACTAACACTAAACAGAAAGACATCAGCAATGGCTAAAACACAAGCAGAACTCGCACAGCAAATCACCGCGCAGGGAACCAAGATCGAGAAGATTGGCGGGGAAACTCGTACGCTCTTGACACTGGTTCAGGCACTACGGGATCAAATCGATAACCTGCCTCTAGGCACTGTCACGCCCGAACTACAAACGGCGGCAGATAACGTGGATGCTCAACTTGATATCGTGGACAATCTTGTTCCTGATGCTCCTCCGGTAGAGCCTCCAGTAGAACCACCCGTAGAACCCGCTCCAGAACAGCCGTAAACGGCCTGTACGTTTATGAAGAGTGAGGAACAGATACGGGGCACTATAGCCACGCTCGAAAGCCAGATTGCCGAAAGTCAGGCGTTAGAACAAAACCTGCTTCGACAACATCAGCAGAACACGGCCAACTTGAATCAGGCTGTAGCAGAGAACACCAAGCGTTTTAACGAGCTACAAGGCGAGCTACGAGCGTACAGGGCCATACTGGAGGCTGTTCCAGAAGTTACTAGCGAGACAAGCTCTCCTCCATAATGGCAAATACCCGAAATTTGTTTCTTCAGTATGATGCTTCCAATGGAAATATCTTACCGACTTTAACATCGGGTTTACCTCTTAACCTCCCCGCAGGAACAACGCTTGGTGGGTCGTCCATAGGTGGCCTTACCCTGTCAGGGGCAACACTGAACCATGTAATCGTTGCTGCCAGCGCGACCACGATCCAGGACTCAGGGACGGCGTTGAGCAGTCTGCAAACCACTACCGGCACACTTGCCCTTGGTGGGTTTGGGAGCATTACGGGCGGCCTTTCCAGTTTTCCTAAAGGAAGTTATGCCTATCGGGATGTGATTGGTTTGGTTAACGCGGAAGTCGATGATCGGCTATCTGGACAAACGGCAGGAACGTCCTCGCAGAATCTTTATTCGACCCTCAACAATGCTGGAAGCGGGACTTACGTTCGCAGTTCAACCCAACTTGCCGCCGATGTCGATCTAACGGGCATTTCCGTTTTTAACGACGGTGCTCTGACTGCGACCCAACCGGCAACGCTAATTTCCCCGCGTCATGTCGTGATGGCGCATCATTCCCTTCACGCCAATGGGACGGTATTTAGATTCGTTACCAACACCAACACTGTTGTAACCAGAACTCTCAGCAGCCATTCACAAATTAGTGGCACCGACATTGAGATTGGACTTTTAGATTCGGATGTTCCTTCGACCATTAAATTCTTCAAAGTGTTCACGGCAGCGAATGAACTATTGGCAAGCACGGGCCGCGCTTTTTTCACGGATCAAAATCAGAAACTTTTCGCGGGATATGCCACTCTACCGGCAAGCACAACCCTCAGCGCCATTACTCAAATTGTTGCTTCTCCACAATCAACTTTTTGGAAGTCGGGTGGTGGGGTAGTTGGCGATTCGAGCCATCCAGTCTTTGCCGTGGTTGATGCTCAGCCGGTATTACTCTTTGTGCTTCACGTCCTTTTTAGCACGACCAGTATTCGGGGTGATTCGATTGCGCAGAGCTACACGGCAATCAATAGCGCGATGACTTCGCTGGGCGGCGGGTATCAACTTACGCCGGTCAAAATAACATCCATCTCTGCCGCTACAGAAACAATTCCTAATGCACTCAATGCGTTAAGCTCAAACACAACCCTTCAGCTAATTGACGGAGCGTCCGCGAGTGTTTATTTCGACGGACCTGGGGCGCTTACGATGGATGGCGTTACATCTTTTACGATTGATGCGACCGGAAAGACCGCATTCAGAAGCGGACTTGGCCTCGTCATCGGCACAGATGTCCAAGCCTACGACGCCGATCTCACCACCTGGGCCGGGATAACGCCAGCGACAAATGTTGGAGCGTGGATAGCTGACCCAACTGTTGCCAAGCTTAAGACGGCATTGAGCAATGAAACAGCGGTCACGGGCAATCTACTTTCTCTCGCCGACCCTGGCGCAATAACTTTCCTGCGCATCAACGCAGATAATACGGTAGACACTTTAAGCGCATCCAGTTTCCGAACAGCTATCGGAGCAGGAACGGGCGGCGGCGATGCCCTTGTTGCTAATCCGCTTTCACAATTCGCTGCCACGACTAGCGCGCAACTGGCCGGAGTGTTGAGTGATGAAACCGGATTCTCGTCTGGTGCACTTTCCGTATTCTCGATCAACCCGACATTGACTGGAGCGACAATTTCGGGTGGTGCTTTAACCCTGAGCGGCAACCAAAGCGCAGCGGCCTGGACAACGAGCGGACTACGGTTGGTAGGAACAGCTGGCACTTTAACCGATACAACTTCGAGCGGCACAGTGGCAGCGGCCTACACGAACAAGCTGGGTGGCAACACGATTGCCGCTTCAAGCGCGACCACGTTCACCAATTACATCAGCAGCTATTTCAGCGATCCGGTAGCGGGAACAAATGTTACGTTGACGAATAAATATGCGCTTGGGGCCGACAGCGTAAGATTCGGCACATCGAATCAGCTCACCATTTCGTTGGCTGGCGTTCTAACGGCTACGAGCCCGGTGTTTACTACACCTGCTATTGGCGTAGCCACAGGAACAAGCCTCGCTGTTAACGGGAATATCACAACATCGGCAGGAATGATTGGGATAGGTGCAACTTCTCCCGTGTCGCAGCTTCACGTTACCAGCGATGCGGCAACATCAACACGTGGTCTTGCCGTAGATCAACATAGCACTGGAGTCCAAGGGGCATTGGTCAACTTCCGTAAAAGCCGGGGCACACTGGCTAGTCCAACCACGGTTGCCGATGGTGATTACAATTCCGCATTCTTCATGCAGAACCATGACGGAACAGATTACCAGTATAATGCTGGGTTCGGCTCAATAATAAATGGCTCGGTTTCGACCAATAATGTCCCAGCCGACCTTTTCTTTTTTACCAGCGCGACTACCGATACCGATCCAATAGGCAACAGCAAGGCTCGATTGCGTATCTATTCCAATGGAGGAGTACGGATAGGAAATACTTCAAGCAATCCGGGTGCGAATAATCTTAGCGTGCTTGGAACTATCTCCGGGGGAAGCACAATCAGTGCAGTCACGGGGTATCAAATCAATGGCGCAGCGACTAGCGGCAACTATCTCCGAGGCAATGGAACGAACTTTGTTTCAAGCGCAATTCAGGCCGCTGATGTTATCGCAGTTGGGGCAGCGCCTGTCGCGCTATTTGTTCACTATGCCGATGTTACGAGCACGCACACGGATGGAACCGAAGACGATCTTTACACAGATACGATTGCAGCCGGGCGATTGGCTAATAACGGAGAGAGTATTGAGGAGGTCGAGCATGTTCAATTTGTTTCAAGCGCCACGGCAGCGCGCAGGCTAAAGAAGTATTTCGGCGGGACATTGATTTTCGATAGCGGGAGTCTGACTCTTACTCTTGGCGGAGATTTTACCCTTACAACAATGGTCATTCGTGAATCATCTTCAGTTGTGCGATGTGACGTAGCGGCAACTTCTACATCCGCCTCAACTGTTCCCTATTCGACCTATACCCGTATTACTGGATTAACTCTTGCAAATACGCAGATAATCAAATCCACCGGAATTGCATCTGGGACTGGCGCTCTTTCTGGCGATATTATCGACAAGATGGGCAAAATAGGCTGGGTACCTGCGCCGTGACGCCGACTGTCACTCCAAAGAAGAAGTGAATGAGTGCGCCGTCCGACCTTTGCAAAGAAAACGAAGGCCGGATAGCCCGGCTGGAAGAAAAAGCCGTATCGTTCAAAGAACTTATGGCGGAACGCGACCGGCGTTATTCGTCGGAATGGGACTCGCAACGACGTGAAACAGTAGCAGCGTTCAAGGCAGCAGAGACAGCAATTTCGAAACAGGAAGCCGCCCAGCACGATTACAACGAAAAGAGTAATGAATTTCGGCAGACGTTGAGCGATCAGGCCAAAACCTTCGTAACCAATGATGTTTATACGGTACGCCACGAAGATTTGATTCGCCGGATTGATTCGCTGGAACAAACCAGGGACGAACATTACGGCGGGACTGCCAAAGGAGGGGAAAATAAAAGGGATAGGCAATGGCAAATCGGCGCAATAATCGCCGCTATCGGTATTTTGTTCGGAGTGTTGTTCGGGGTAATCGGCTATGTATCGAAACCTGCCCCGGCCCAAGTTGAGGTTATGAACAATGACCGGAACAAGGTGCCGGTGAAACAGTAGTTCATTTAACTCTGATAACTTTCCCACAATAACCTCTGGAAAATTCTATACCTAACGGGGTTGTTTCGAGCCGGGAGTAAAGGTCATTCCAAGTAAAATGTTTGGCCTTATTTTTATCTTTCGTAAATGTGAACTTGATCTTGCTCGTTTCAAATCCGGTTGATTCAGTCTGGCTTACGAAGTCGCCAACTCTGTCTTGCAAAATGAACACCTTGTTCTCGAAGTCTGTATCTTGTAACATTGTCTTTCCTTTTTCCAATCTATCTTGATTTCGCTTCGCTCAATCTTTGAAGCTGTTTTTCGGGAAAGGAACAACTTTCCCTCGTTTTAAGAAGGAAAGCGCGATTACGTCTAATCGACCCGCCGTTTTTCGGTTGAAGGTTCATTCAATCCTCAGTCACCGCCTTTTGCAGATGCGCGGAGTATGTCGCATCATTCATTTCGGTTTCCTTAACTCGCCAGCAGCCGATTTCTCGCTGCTTTTCCTCGGTCAGTAAGTTGTCACCCGCCGAGCCTTGCTTTGGTCGTTAAAACGCTTCCCTAATTACGCAGGGGAAGTGGCACGCGGGAAAAGAAAATGCGCTGATGTTCGTGGCATCCTCCCTAGGAGAGTTCGGTAATGAACCGATGCCACGGAATCAACGCACTCAAAAGAATCCCGTCCGGTAGTTGGGAAACTTTTTGAAACAACAGGGCAGGGATTGCTCTTACTGCCAACCGGACGGAAAAGTAGTCTTTGGTTCATTTCTAGTTATTTCTTAGATCAAGTTTCCCAACTCGAATCATGCCGAAAAATAACCCTTGCCCTTATTCACGTCAAGCCTTAAAAGAAGGTTCATGGCGAAAATTCTTATCATCTGCGGGCTGCTCTGTTTCGTGCTGGCAACGTTCGGCACGCCGATTCCATTGATTGCCCTTGTTCCGCTTGGACTGGCGTTTGTGACGGCTGCGAAACTGGTCTGATTTTGTGAATCAAACTCCGCCGCGAGTCATTTTCATCATCGTTGTGGCGATTGCCACGCTAGCCTTTGCTGGTGTATTGACTCTGTGCGCGAGTTTCTTCCTTCACTCGTACGCTGATCCTGCCATTCTCACGGCAATCATTACGATCACGAGCAACCTCACCGGCTCGCTAATGACCCTCCTTGTGTCTCCACGCGCCCAGCCGCCAGCAACAACCCAAACCACTACCACCACGACTATAGCCGAACCGCCCGCTCCAAAGGAACCAACGCCAGTAGTCGTGGAGAATCCGCCAAGCGACCCAGTTCCAGTTGAAACAAAATGAAAACAATCCTGTTCTCGATCTGCCTAGTCCTTTTCGCCGCGTGCGAACAAGGCCCGGCTGAAAAGGCCGTCTGTAAAGTCGGAGTCACGATCAACGACAAGCCATACAAAGTGACGGACGGCACCAAGATTTCGTATCGCGAAGCAAACGGGCGATTCGCCGCCCTTAAAGTGGAGATACCGGAGAGCCACTAATGGTTCATGTTATTCCAGAGAAAGTTATTTGTGGACGATGCGGCGCTCAGGACAATTACGAGAATTTTCAACAAAGGGATCGCCTTGGGAAGCGATGCCTAATTTGCGGACACGAACAATCAACTACGATCACGACAAGTTCAGATATGGCTCGTGATGTAAGCACGATTTTCCAAAACGCGGGAAACGGAAACGAACAAATATTCTAACATGAAAACAAACCTCACCCACATCTCACTCCTCATCGCCACCAGCTTCATGCTGCTGCAAACAGCAATGGCGGGCCCGGAACCAACGCCGGTCCAGATCAGTCAAGACGCGACTCTCGATTTTGCCAAATCCGTGGCATCGGCTGGCAATTTCTCAATCGCAGTCTCGCCGGGGTATGCGCCGAAGCTCGGGAACGGGGAATGGGGGCTTGCGATTCTCGGGGGCTATCAGATCAACCAATACGTGGGCGCATTCCTACGTGTTGACCTATTTGACGGGAACTACACCGTGGCGAGTGGGTCAGCCACGGCTCAATACCCAATCACATTTGGCAAATTCATCGTTCGCCCGTTCGTTGAGGCCGGCGTTGGCTCAACCCTTGGAGGTGATGGCGACAAGAACAAAGACGTTTTCGCTATTGCTGGCGGTGGAGTGGCCGTTGATCTATGGAACTCTAAGGACGGTCGCCAATCGCTCTCCGCGCTGGTTGCGGTTGAAACATGGGAACCGGTTTACCATGGGATTTCCATTTACCGCGCTGGGATTCGTTACGGAATCTCGTTCTAAATGGACCCGGCACAGGCCATCGCGAATGCTCTCGGGAACGCTCTCGGCCCGATTGTGCAGAACGCAGTTGCCCAACTCAGCAAGACGCTTCCTACCGAAATTGCGGCAGGTGTTCGCGAACTTTTGAACGGCGCAAAGATAACCGTCGAAATCAGCTTTCCCGAAGATGTTTAAGGCCATCTTACTAGCCGCCGTCCTTTCGTCCTGTGCGGCTACCCGCGATCCGTTTCCTACCAACACGGCAGATGAGCGTCAATGGAAACAGCAATACGAATCCGGCGAAATGGATTGGGACGAATATCAAGAGCTTTTACGAACGGAGGCCGAGCGCGGACCATGAATTTATGCCCGACCTGCGGACTGGTAGATAGCCACTTTGAATGGTGTGAAGTGGGCGCTTCTTGGATGCCAGAGTTCGTAAAATGTTGGCAAGGTGCGCTCATCCGACTAAGCGCGGATGATGCTAGGGCCTACAGAGAAACGTTGAGGGGAACTAAAAAGGCGCACGATCAAGTCCGCATTGCGGAACGGTACGTTTTGTCAATGTAAATGAACGACCCGCTCAATCCCGGCCCTGTGCGTCTCTTGGAGCGCGATAACGCGCCAGCGCCCAAAGAAGATCAGCGCCCATTCTGGAAGCGGTTTTTTACGAGTTTGCGGCCCTCAGTAGGAGTCGAGACAAGTAAGAAAACCGGGAAACGAATCGGCACCGTAGAACTAAAAGGACACGCCGAGTTTTGAAGTTACTAACTCTTCTAATCGCATTCTTTTTGTCGTCTTGCGCTACTTGGCATCCTACCCAAGAAGAACGTGCCAACTGGTTTTGGGCCACCGGACTATCGGAAGAACGACCAGCCCGGCTTGGCACTCTATCTCCCCCATGATTGCGCCATGAAAGAATGGAGCGTAAGAGCCGTTGAAAAAGGAACCAAGCTTGTGCTTGTTTACGGCGGACAACAAATGACCGAGCACCAGATTTTAACCGGCCCGCAATTATACGCGCTAGTCGAGGAGTTGAACCGAGTCGAGCGCAAAAGGGAAAACGAATGATTGCCGCCACCATTATCGACGGAATCTGCATCGAAATCCTAGCCCTGCCGATTCTACTCCTCGCCATAGCTGGGATATTTTATTTATTAGACCACCGAAATGGCAACCATCGCAACTGATCTAGAAGTCCGGATTGCCGACACCGAGCGAAGGTTGGCCAAGGTGAGCGACGCCCGTGATACGCTTTACGGTGAAGCCGTTATTCTCGAAGAAGAATTGAAAAGACTTAAAGAGCAACGGCCTGAATGTAGAACCGTCCGTTACCTGAATGCCGTCCGTTACTTGAATGAGTAAAAGCCCACTGCCGCCGAAAAAGAAACGCAAGAAACCCAACAAGCGCCATCCAGTCCACGCCGATTCACTATTGATAATGGCCGCACATCACAAGGTGCGGGAGCGTTACTGGCGGACACGAGAGGATGATCCGCACGGGATAAGACAGGCCATGATCCATGACCACGCCAGTAATTGGGCGATCCTTCGACAGGAAGGTTTGCGTGTCCAGAAGATCAAAAGGTGAAACCCATCATCTTAGTTCTTGTCCTGGCTCTCTTTACTTCGTGTGAAAACATCGGCTATGCCGTGGCCGGGGTTGTGATGGCTGTGCCGCTGGAAATTCAAGAGCAGAGGACCGATTATGCAAATGGGCACAAAGAGGTCAGGCGATGAACTGGAAACATTGGATAGCCACTGTTCTCATTCTCCCGATAGTGTGGATTGTTTACTACTTTATCGTGCTCTACCATAATGGAGGAGGGATGTGAGTAAATCGGCCAAAGAATTAGCAGATGAGTTAGACGCGAAGGATCGACTGCGGGCGCGCGGCTATCGTTGGAAAACTTGCGAACACTGTCATGGAATGGGTGAGATAACAGGCTGTGGCGCATGTGAGAATAAGGGCGGCAAATGGGTAAAGGGCATGAATGGCCTCATCCGGTAAAATGGATATGACCAAAGACGAGCAAGACAAGTTCGCGCTATCTGTAACCAATTGTGAGCAGTGAATTGCTTAACGGCATGAGATAGCGGACGCATACGGAGGGTAAACAATGAATGAGATTATTTATTATAAGATGGCTAAACGCTTGATCGACAAACGATCTTTTGAATCAGGCTTTCGTCTCGAAACAGCCGTTCAAATTTATGGGCCGAGTGACGGCTTAGAGAATTGGCGCGAGTGTGAGGATGCCCATTATCCGGGTGATTGCGTTCTGTGCCAGATGCTGTCATGAACTTCAACGCAACAAAGGCGAGAGTATCTAATAGGGGTTGCCCTAGTGATTCATTCTTGACCGAATTGGTTTCTTGGGGCCGGAAAGCACCTGACGACATCTTTACTCCAAGACCAGACGACAAAGGCGAGACAGACATTTATACATCGGTAAAGCCGCAGCTAGGTCCGTGGACAAGCCCGCCGCATCGTCGGGCTGCGATGCTTGAGGTCATGCGGGTCTTGGGCGGATTTGAGAGCACGTGGGACTGGTCTGAGGGCCGCGATACCACCAATTCAACGTCGGTCACGCCAGCAACGATTGAGGCGGGGTTGTGGCAGGTCAGTTACAACAGCGTGGTTTTCGGGCAAGACCTGAAAGCGTTGTGCGCAACCCGTGTAATTTCTGGCGGAAACACTTTCCAGGAGACGACAAAATCAGACCATGCTTTTGCAATGGAATACATTGCGCGATTATTGAGGCACACAGCTAGACATAACGGGCCGGTTTTGCGGCATGAAATCCATCCCTTCTTGTCACGGGCATCGGTCAAGGAATTTGAAACGTTGCTTTCTTGAGCCGAATAGCCTCGACTCTCAGCGCCACAGAGAACCAATTCAAATCACCCCATGTAGCCTCACAGAAGCCCCGTAGATGCGTTTTTAAGCCCCGCAAGCCTCTACGCCGCCAGAGTAAGGCTAGAGCGAAGGATGCGGTTGTTTACGGGCAGAAACGAAAAGCCTTTTTGGAGGCTAATCCGGTCTGTCAGTTTGAGGATTGCGCCCTTGCCTCGACCGACCTCCACCACAAAAAAGGACGCGGGAAGTTTTACTTGGATGAACGTTTCTTTTCTGCTCTTTGCCGATTTCACCACTCCTTCATTGAGAATCATAAGAAGTGGGCGAGGACACATGGCTGGATTCTCTACCGTTAGCGGAAATCATGCCAGTTAGATCAGTTGTCCTAAAATAAATAATCTTTTATTCTTCGACAATCTTGCTTGCAGGGTGTCAGATGTCGGCATGAAGAACATTGGATTGCTGAGAAGAGTGAAGGAGCACATACTGACAGAACCACGTCGATTCACGATGGAGCGATGGCTTGACGAAAACGACTTAGAAGGAAATCATCCTCCCTGTGGTACGGCAGCGTGTATTGCGGGCTGGACTGTTTTATTAAAGGATGGACGCCAAGTAACTTCTTTGGGGATAGCATCTCGTGCGGCAGAATTACTTGGCCTCGGAACTCGGGATGTCGGGGATTACGAAGTGTTCACAAAAGCCAATTCGCTCTTCTTCGTTAAGAATTGGCCGAAAAGATATAAGCGAGCTTATTCTAGAACCCGAAAGCTGGCGAATCGCGCGCGCATTGCGGGACAGCGAATCGAGTATTTCATCAAGCACGGCAAATGACGATGACCCTAACAGAGATGGCCCGTAAAGGCGGCAGGACGCGCGCCAAGAAGCTTTCTAAGAAGAGGCTTCACGAGATAGCGGTCAAGGCCGGGAACGCGAACAAGAGACGCATAAAGGCTGGCAAGCCATCTAAAGCGGAGCACAAACGAGCCAAGGAACGACAAATGAAGAAAGCAGGAGGGCAATGAAGAAGAATTTAGATAGAAACACGGGCGTGCCACAGTCGAAGGTGGACGCCTCTAGTAAACCGCAATCTTGGGAAGAATAGTCAATATGCTGCCGAGCGCGCGGCCATAATCGAAAGTCATGCGGTCGAGATAATGGGAAATCAACAATGAATAAAAACATAACAATCGCGGTTACGAGAAATCACATTAGGCGTGGCATTAAAATGGAGCCAAAACATTGTCCTGTATCTTTGGCAATACAGGAAGCGTTGCCGCTAATTGATATCGCGTTAGTCAGCACTCAGGCTGTTGATCTTTACCCTTTAAATTGGTTAGATGGCGGCAGGGTAGTTTTTCTTACATTGCCAAAAGCGGCGGCAAGTTTCGTCCGAAAGTTTGATTCCACCCCGGGCGGGCTGCTTCATTACTTATTTGTTAGGCCGTTCATTTTCTGCCTAGACGTTCCGAACGATCTTTTGCCTTCAGGGCCGCAGCGCATCGAGGCACCGGAGAAACGGCGTGCAATTGAGAATGTGGAAGCGCAGGAAAAAAAAGAAGAAACAATTTGTTCACTACGAGTAGCCAAAACAAGATGAAAACACTAAACTACAATCATAAACCCAAGGAGATCAGAAACGCCAAAGACTTAATAAGATTTGTTCGAGGTATCCCGGCCAAATTTTGGTGCGTTGACGCTAGGGATAATGGCAAAGGACAGCACTGCGTCTTGGGCCATCTGGATAATGCCTACGGGAGTGCTTCCGGCCATACTGACGGATTTTCGGACAATGAACTTGCAATCGCCAATAACGGAGTAATAGGGCCATATTCCTTTTCGGAAAGGAACGTTGGCGCTCAACTCGACGGACGCTCTATTAAAAACAGAGTCCTGAAATTACTCAGGAGTAAGGCTAAATGATCGACACCGCCGAACACGCCGAAGAAGAAGCAAGCCGGGCCTTTTGGACTGAGCCCACCTACGTTTGCCTTGGTTGCGGAGAAGGAACAACAGGGGAACGAGATCGGTGTCCGAAATGTGAATATACGCCGCTTTCACATCAGCTAACCGACCGGGCACCATTGTCTGACATGGCTAAGTTTGTAATGGGTGTGGCGCATATTCATGCCTGTTTTCTTCGCGGGAAAATGGAAGCGATACCGGAGGATTTGCTTTGAATAAATAAAAACCGAAACAAAAGGGAAAGCCTCTAGCAAACCACAAAATTAGGACATTATGACCGAACAAGCATTAGCAATTCAAACTACATCGAACATCATCCAGAAGGGTGACAACCTTGAAGTCCAGGCGCAAACGCCGGACGAAATGAAAGAGGCAAATGTCGCGCTTATAACTTGGTGCGACCAAAAGATTCGATCCTTGCGAGTGGATTTTATCGAACTTGAGGCGACATGGAAGGCGGCAAAAGAGCGGAAGTGGAAATTCACCGTTCTCAAACGTCATGCCGCAATCTGCAAGAAGCGGATTATTTTCTACGGAAAGCTGAGAACGGCGCTCAAATCTGGTTGGTATATCGTGCCGAATTTTCCAGTGAGCGTTTTTGCTATTCGTACCGATAAAACTAAACCACTGGCGCTGCTCTCTACTTATCGGCAAAATCAACAGCCCCATGTGACGAAGGATCAACAAACCGCGTCATTGCCTCACGGCGAAGGCGAATATGTAAGTCCTAATCCGGTTGTCTCAATAGAGAATTTTGGAAAAGCTAAACTGACTGACGGTAGAGAAGTTACCGAGTGGTCAGCAGAAGCGACGGATTGGAATGAGGTTGACTTTCCTCTTTGCATGGCAAAGCCGAAAATCATGGAAGCGGTCGGGCGCGCGATGGAAATCAAATTGTTCGACGACTTCGGAGTTCTTTCGGATGCGCATATCGGGCGAAGGGGCTGTGGCGATCCGATTATCGTTGGACGGATTCGTGACCCGCGAAGCACAACCTATCACCAGAAAATGGTTTCGTTTATTATCGCGTGGTCGCTTGAGACTCGAACCCTATGAACGAACAACAAGACGTTCGGAGAATAAAGATTGTGGCGTCAACGAAGCTTGCACTTCCGAAAGAAACCAAAGAACCTAACGATTTCCCGCAAAGCCCTGACCTAGACAGACGAGCCGAAGCCAGCGGGCGGATGCTTCAGAGAGAAAGATTTCAACCAAACCAAGA